>JACCDQ012092350.1_pt1 | contig 20714 bp, 15 predicted proteins | sample 7446031 | NCBI WGS metagenome assembly JACCDQ01 (sample SAMN15323442, study PRJNA562643) | freshwater metagenome | isolation source: river surface water | place: USA:Blue River Watershed | collected 2017-08-17
ATGGCCGTACTGATGACTGTGCGCGGTTTTTGACGCTTGCCTAAAAGCGTAACAGGCGTCGGAAACAAACCCGGCAAATCGAGTTTGAGGCTCGGACCAATTTCAAACGTGTTGAAGGTACGGCCTGCCGAAACGATTTGTGTTTCTGAATTGGCATCAAAAACGGGAGGCTGCGACTCAAAACCACCACCGAGTGAAAAAGTCAAGCGCTCCGCCCCTCCAAATAAGTTTTTGTTGGTGTAATTGAGCGATGCAGCCGCTCCAAGCAAACCAAAACTTGAGGTAAAACGAGGGTCAAAAGCCCAGGATTGTTTTTCGGCAGGTTCCAAATAATAGTGCACATTGAGCTGATTGGTGCCGGGCACTTCTTCAATGTATGGCTTTACAGAGGAAAACACCCCCAATTGAACCAAAGAGCGATAGGAACGATCTAGGTAGTATTCTTTATAGGTATTGCCCTGCTCTAAATAGTTTTGCATCTCGAGCACATCTGGCTGGATCCAAGGATTTTTACCATTGTATTTGAGGGTCATGCTGCGCCAATTGCTTTTGGTACCGTAAGGTATTTTGAGGTCTTGAGCTTGTTTTTTAGAATAGGGCAACTCGTTGTACAATAGCTGATTGGTTGTGCTCACATACTGCGGTTGCAGCGAATCATAAATACTCAGACCAGCCTTTTCGAGCGCAGAAGCGAATGTTCCGGACACTTGTAGCGTATCGGCTAAGTGAAAAAACACTTTATTGATTTTGGTTTCGCGATACGGCACCCGCACCAAACTATCGGGGTTTTGCAGCGAGGGCACAAGTCGGTCTTCAAACTTGACTACCAAATGAACGGTCATTGTTTGGCGGTTGGTATCGGCCTGAAACTGAATACTGCTGCTGTTGAATTTATAGACGCTTTCGTCGCGCATGAATTTCGCAACTTTTTCTCTGTAGCTACTCAGGTAATCTAAATCGAAGGGTTTGCCGATGAGCGGATGCTCGTCGAGGGGGAGATATTCTTTGCGAATGAGTTTTTGGTGGAGGTCGCGTAAAAGACGTGGGCCAGTGTAAGTAACCGAATCGATGATGTACTGCCGACCTTCATTGATGTGATAAATTGCTTGTACGCTTTGCTTTTTGTCATTGAAGCTGAGTTCAGACTTGACCGTTCCGTAGTAGTAGCCTTTTTTGACGAGGTAGCGCGCGAGCTGATCTTCGTTTTTTTGGTGCAGCACGGTATCGAAAACAACGGGCTTTTGGCCGTATTTATATTTGAGCTTTTCTGCCCAGATAGCTTGTTTAAAGGTGCTGTCGGGTTGCGCTTTGTAACGGTAATCGGGTTTATTGTGGCGCAGTGCGCGCGCATTTCGCTTGGCGTTTACTTGCGCTACTTTTGTTCTTTTGTGCGCCAACTGCGCTTGAAAGCGCGCTACTTTAGCCATTTTCTTTTCGGCAACAGCCGAAGAGTCCATGGCGTTGTACAACCAGAGTTTCCAAGGTGCACCAAAAAAGCGGGCATTGGGCTGCTGGCGCAAAACTTGGGTGAGTTCGTAGCGGTCTAGGTTGGTAGTGAGCGGGTTGTCTAGTGCAATGGTGGTTTTGTGCAGCAGGTAATTGCCCTTCGGCACGTTTTTGGACAAACGGCAACTAGCCAAAAGCAGCGTAGTGACGACAAATAATTGTACTTTTGAATTCAGGCGCATTGTCTTACAAAAGTAAATAATATTCACCTTGGAAAAGCTCAGTCAGCAAAAGATCAAAGACTTCAAAAAATTGCAGCTCAAAAAGCACCGCAATGCAGAACAAATACTTTACTTAGAAGGTGAAACACTGATCAAAGACCTCCTCGACGAATTTCCGCATCTTGTTCAGACTATCGTGGCCACCGAAGACAAAGCCGCTGCATTTGAAAACTGCAACAAAGAACTGCTCGTTGCGCCACTAGACGACCTCGAGAAGCTCACCCAACTCAAAACGCCCAAGAAGGTCAATGCAATTGTAAAGTATCCCAAGAACAAACCTTGGAAAGCGGGTCAAAAAGCGCTTTTACTCGATCAAATTCAAGATCCCGGCAATCTTGGCACCATCATTCGAACGGCCGATTGGTTTGGGATCCAACATATTTATTGCGCACCCGGCACCGTCGATTACCTGAGCCCAAAAGTGATCCATGCTTCTATGGCGTCTGCTTTTCGCGTTCAAATACACTACCAAGAACTCGCGCCACTCATCAAGAAATACGCCGACTCCACTTATGGCGCTTTTATGGACGGAACTGATTTTGAACAAATTGCCCCAGACAAAATGCAATTTCTAGTTTTGGGCCACGAAGGCCACGGCATCAGCGACAACCTAACCGCCCTCCTCAAACACCGCATCGGCATCCCTCAAAAAGGCGCAGCCGAATCATTGAACGTGGCCGTGGCCGCAGGAATTTTGCTCCAACATCTCAGTAAATAACACAATTCATTAGCAAGATCAGGGAAAAGGACGTACTTTTGCAAAATTCCCTTTTTCCCGATGCTAGATCTCGATTTATACGAAGCCAAAAAACTCTATCCTTTTCAAGAAAAGACCGTCAATCAGGTCCTCGACGAACTCCGAAAAAACGGTAGCAATTTCAATTTGCTGTACCAACTCCCAACCGGAGGTGGTAAAACTGTTATTTTTTCGGCTATTGCCAAGCGTTACGTGGAAGAGTCTGGTAAAAACGTCCTGATCCTCACCCACCGCATCGAGCTTTCCATCCAAACCTCTAAGCAGCTATCAGCCATTCAGGTTCCCAATAAAGTCATCAACTCAGAGGTCAAGACGCTCGAAGACCAAGGTGAGTACACCTGTTTTATCGCTATGGTCGAGACGCTCAACAACCGCCTCAACGAAAACGACCAATTTATTGAAAACGTCGGGTTGGTCATTGTCGACGAAGCACACTACAACAGCTTTCGCAAAATTTTTCAGTTTTACGAAGACGCCAACATCCTCGGCGTAACCGCCACCCCACTCAGCAGCAACCGCAACTTGCCGCTCAAAGACCACTACAACAAACTTTTGGTGGGCGAATCTATCTCCAACCTCATTAGCGACGGGTATTTGTCGGACGCCGAAACCTATTCTTACGACGTCAACCTACACGGCCTTAAAATTGGCTCCAACGGCGATTTCACCGTGAGTTCCTCAGACCTGCTCTACTCCAATTACTTCATGCAAGAAAAACTCATTTTTGCCTATGAAGAAGTAGCTATCGGCGAAAAAACACTCATTTTCAACGCAGGTATTGAAACCTCGCGCCGCGTAGAAGAATCCTTCAAAAAACTCAAATACAATATCCGTCACCTCGATTCTACGTTCTCAGACAAAGACCGAAAAGACGTCATCAAGTGGTTCAAAGACACCCCAGACGCCATTCTTACTTCCGTTGGCATTCTCACCACAGGCTTCGATGAACCCACCGTTCAAACCATTATCATCAACCGCGCCACCCGTTCACTCACGCTTTATCACCAAATGATTGGCCGTGGCTCGCGCAGTATTCCCAATAAAAATCAGTTCAAAATCATCGACCTCGGCAACAACGTGCGTCGTTTTGGCTACTGGCAAGATTACATCAATTGGCAAGACGCCTTTCGCTTCCCTGACCGCTTTTTGGAATCGCGCATTTCTGAGCTCGAAGACATGGAATTCGAAGTCGAATACGAATATCCAAAGGGCTTTGAACAACTCATCAGAACACATATTCTAGAAGAATTCTCTATCAAAGAATGTTATCTTGCGGCCATAGACCGCGGTGGCAAGGGCAAAGACGCCATCGATGCCTCTATAGAAAACCACTTCGCTGCAATTGAAGCTTCAGCCACCGACCTCGATCACGCCCTAGAATTGCAAAAACTGCTTCAAGACCATATCGAGCACCGCATCAAGCACTACACCAAATGCATCTCTAAATGCACAGACAACTATTTCAAATACCTACTCGAAACCTATAACCGTCAGCTGAGTCAGAAAATCCGTCTGAACATCGAAGATTAGCAGGCTTTTTGTAAATTTAAGGCGATGAAAAAGTTTTCCCTCCTTTTATTGCTGCTCCTCTTTAGTTTTCAGGCCAAGGTGCAGGCCCAGGCTAAAATCAAAGCCTACTTAGATACCAAGCAATTTTATGCGCCCGAAATTGGGCCCTACCTCGAAATCTACATCGAATTTGCAGGTTATACAACCCAATTCAAATCTTGCGAAGGTGGCACCAAAGCCACGGTCATTGTAGATTGCGCCATTGCCGATTCTGCGGGCAAAATAGTCTTTAAAGATTTCTACGCCCTAGACTCCCCTATTTCTACAGATTCTACCCAAAATAACTTTTTAGAAATTATCCGCGCCCCGCTCTCAAAAGGCACCTACACGCTTTCTATTCAACTCGAAGACGCCAACCGAGAAAAAAGCAACATTTCAGGTACAATTCCCTTTGAAATCACCGACAACCGCGACCAACTTCGCTTTTCATCTATAGAGCTCGTCGACCTCGCTTTTGCCAGCCAAGAGCAGTCTCGCTTCACTAAATCTGATTATTATATCATTCCGCTGCTCAAAAATTATTTCAATAAGGAAATGAATAATTTGCCTTATTACACGGAGGTCTACGGCGCCAAATCGGAAATCCAAATCGAACGCAAAGTCGTCAATGCAGCAACCGGACAAAATTACCCTGCACTAGGTTTCACCAAGACCTATTCCACACAAGGAGAGCCCGTTTTGGCACTAATGCAAGAAATCGACCTCTCCGATCTCACCACCGGAACCTACCAACTGCAATTGCAAGCCAAAGACCTGCAAACAGGTCAAATCAGCACTCAATCCTTTGACTTTGAGCGCTTCAATGACATCGAGGTGGCCTTCGATATCGCTTCTATGGTCCTAGACCCCGCTTTCCAAGCGTCTATCCCCTCAGACAGCGTGGCTTACTTTCTTGAAAGCCTGATTCCTATTGCCAAACCCGGCGAAATTCGCACCCTTATCGATATTTTAAAAGCCAACGACAGCGCCCAAATGCGCCAGCATTTACAAGCGTTTTGGTACCAAACATCAGGCGCTAAAGCCTATGAGCAATGGATCAAGTACCAAATTCAAGTGCGCTCCGTAGAGAAACACTATGCCAACAATTACATGGAAGGCTTCGAGACCGACCGCGGACGCGTTTACCTCAAGTATGGTCAGCCCAATTCAGTGGTGGTTAAAGAATCTTCTCCAAGCGAATACCCTTATGAAATCTGGACCTACAACAAAATTGGCATCTATAGCAACCGCCGCTTTGTTTTCTACAATCCAGACCTCGTGAGCAACAACCACCGCTTGCTGCATTCCGACATGGTAGGCGAATTGCGCAATCCGGCATGGCAGCAAATTCTCAATAAACGCAATACCGTCAATGGCACCGTCGACGACCCCAACATGCTCAACGTGAAACATTTTGGTGGCAATTCCAACGATTATTACCGCCAATACTAAGCCAGATGACCAACGCCATTGTCATCCTCAATTACAACGGGGCACAGCACCTGCAAACTTACTTGCCAAGCGTCCTTGAAAATAGCCCCAACTGGGACATCATCATTGCCGACAACGCCAGTACAGACAACTCATTATCCTATCTGAGCACAACTTATCCGGACCTCACGGTCATCACCTTAACCGAAAATTTAGGTTTTGCAGGTGGTTACAACTTTGCATTGGATCAGTTGAAAGGAAAATACGCACTTTACTTTATTCTCAACAGCGATGTCCGTCTTAGCCCAAACTGGGACACTCCCCTGCTCGCTTACTTAGCAAACAACCCAAATACCGCTGCTGTTGGCCCAAAAGTACTTTCTGATCTAGCCCCCAATCAATTTGAACACGCAGGAGCAGCAGGTGGCTACCTAGATACCTTCTACTTCCCCTTTTGCCGCGGCCGGCTATTTGACTCCGTAGAATTAGACTCCCTACAATACGACAGCACGCAAGAAGTTTCCTGGGTTTCTGGCGCAGCTATGCTCATTCGCAGCAATGATTTTCATGACGCAGGCGGTTTTGACACCGACTTCTTTGCCCACATGGAAGAAATTGACCTGTGTTTGCGCTTGGCCAACAAAGGCAAAAAATTGTGTTGTATTCCAGCCTCAACGGTATATCACCTGGGTGGTGGCACACTCAGTTACGAGAGCCCCCGCAAGGTGTTCTTGAATTTCAGAAACAGCCTCTGGATGATCGTCAAGAACCAACCCAAATTTTTGTTCCCACTGCTTTTTGTGCGCATGGCCTTAGATGGCCTTGCCGCTATTCAATTTCTCTTCAAAGGCAAAGCCAAACTGACTTGGCAAGTATTCTTGGCACACATGGCTTTGTACCGTCATTTTGGTACTTTTTACAAAAAGCGCCCAACATTTGAAAACAAACCTTTGCGCTACCACGGCCTCATTATTTGGGACTACTTTGGCAAAGGCATTCGCGCTTTTAACGCCCTCAACAAAAGAAAATTTCACTCATGATCAGACGCTTTCTAGGCTATTCAATTTTACTAAACGCCGCATTTTCCTTCGCACAAGTTCCGGCACTTCAAAGTGCAAGCGACAAAGCACAAAACGCATTCGGCGCTACCAGAGAAACCCCCAAGCAACAAGAGCTCATCCTACCCTCAATGCTTGTGAATCCACTCATTGGAACAGGTGGCCATGGCCATACCTTCCCAGGTGTTTGTGCGCCATTTGGCATGATGCAACTGAGCCCCGATACCCGTTACGACGGCTGGGATGGCTGCGGCGGTTACCATTATTCTGACTCCATTATTTATGGCTTCAGCCATACACACCTCAGTGGTACAGGCGTTCCTGATTACGGAGATTTATTGGTTGTACCACAAAGTGGCGAAGCCAAATGGAAAGGCAAATTTGAAGATCCAAATGGCTATGGTGCGCGGTTCAGCCATCAAAATGAAGCGGCTCGCTTGGGTTTTTATGAAGTATTGCTCGAGGACGAAAACATCCGCGTCAATTTGTCTTGTACAGAAAGAGCAGGCATACACCAATATACCTTTCTAAATGCCAACGAAAAAAAATTCATTCTGCTCGACCTCAATTACCGAGACAAACTCCTCAAAGGATCCTTTCAACTCCTTGACAAACAAAACATAAGCGGCATGCGCAGCTCAGAAGCCTGGGCCAGCGAGCAACATTTTTACTTTCATTTGACGACATCCATCCCCTACATTGCCCACGAGATCAAAGATCAAGATGGCCAAATGAAATTGTTGCTCGAATTCCCAACGGATACCAAAGAAGTACTGATCAAAGTGGGAATGTCTCATGTCGATGCGGCGGGTGCTAAACTGAATCTCGACGCAGAAATCCCTCACTTTTCCTTAGCCCAAGTTTACAATGAAAACATGCGCAAATGGGAACAAGAATTGGGTAAAATCAAGCTACAAGCTGATAGAGAAACCCAAGTTATTTTTTACAGTTCGCTTTACCATACAATGGTTGCGCCCAACCTCATGAGCGACGTCGATGGCCGCTACCGTGGCCGAGATCAAAAAATTCATCAATTGACCGATCTCAACGACAAGCAATATACCGTTTTCTCTTTATGGGATACTTACCGCGCCAACCATCCTTTATTTACACTCATTGACCAAGAGCGCAGCGCCGCGTATATCCGTACTTTCTTAAGACAATATGAAGAAGGCGGCGATCTACCTGTCTGGGAGCTTGCTGCCTGCGAAACCGAATGCATGATTGGCTACCACAGCGTAAGTGTCATTTCAGATGCCTACCTCAAAGGTATCCGTGATTTTGACGCCAATAAAGCGCTCAAGGCGATGGTCGCTACATCAAAAATGAACGAATTTGGCAAAATGGCTTATGCCAACAATGGCTTCATTAGCGCCTCCGATGAGCCGGAGTCCGTTTCGCGCACGCTTGAGTATGCCTACGATGATTTCTGTATTGCCGAAATGGCCAAAGCCCTAGGCGCCACAGTCATCGCCGAAGAATATACGCAACGCAGCTACAATTTCATCAACCTCTACGACCCCAACACCAAATTCATGCGCGCACGCCGAGGCGCACAATGGTACGGCCCTTTTGACCCATCTGAAGTCAATTTCAATTACACAGAAGCCAACTCCTGGCAGTATTCTTTATACGCCCCTCAACATATTGGCGTGCTCACCCAACTGCTCGGTGGAAAAGATTCACTTGAAGTGTGGCTCGACCGCCTTTTTACCACTGACATGAAACTCAGCGGCCGCGAACAAGCCGACATCACTGGGCTCATTGGCCAATATGCCCACGGAAACGAACCTTCGCACCACATGGCTTATTTGTATAATTTCACCAATGCACCATACAAAACCCAGCTTTATGTAGACCGAATCCTCCATGAGATGTACCAAAATGCACCGGACGGACTCTCCGGCAACGAAGACTGCGGCCAAATGAGTGCCTGGTATGTTTTAAGCACTTTAGGTTTGTATCCGATTGCACCCGGCAAACCAGTGTATCAAATTGGCCGTCCCTTGATGCGCAATGCGCAGATCAAATTAGAGAACGGCAAAACCATTCAAATGGTCTGTCAAAATCAAGCCACAGACCACCCTTATATCAAACAAGTCACGTGGAATGGGCAAGCGCTCACGCAACTCGAAATCAGCCATGCACAACTCTTACAAGGCGGTGTATTGATCTTTGAAATGAGTGCCACACCCAACCCACCTTCAACAGCCATAACTAGCGTTGCATTCAAGGAAGCGACCAATTTTGCACCGGTGCCGTTTATCAAAACAGAAGAGCGTGTTTTCACAGATTCTTTGTACATTGATTTAGCGGTTGTGGCGCTGCCTCAAAATGAAACCATTCAAACCTATCAAATTTATTATCAAATAGATGAACAAAAATGGCAAGTCTATCACAAACCATATTATATCAAACAAAACACCCACATTGCCGTCAAGGCTTCCTTTAACAAACCTTTGGCAAAAGGGAAGAAACAAGTGAATTGGAGTGCTACGGTTCATGCCAACTTCATCAAAAAAGACCCAAATGTACAACTCCAACTCAATAGCACTTATTCAAATCAATATGCCGCTTCTGGAAAAAATGCATTAATCGATGGCCTACGCGGTGGAAATGAATTCAGGACCGGCGATTTTCAAGGGTATTACAACCAAGATATTGTGGCCGTTGTTGCATTTACAGAAGCCAAAACGATTGAAGCAGTTGGTGTTTCATTTATCAGAGATCAAAAAGCTTGGATATTCGCACCACGTAATATTACAGTAGAAGCAAGCCTAAACGGCAAAGACTATTTTACAATTGCACAACAAGAGCTGCCGGAAGCAATGCCTACCGATAAAAATCCATTTAAAGATGAAGTTTTAATTGAATTAGACAATGATAAGCAATTAAAATACAAAAGCTTACGTTACACAGTTTCTAATCCAGGACTCTTGCCGAATTGGCATTTAGGTGCAGGCAACCCCACTTGGTTGTTCATCGATGAGCTGCTCTACAAGTAAGATTTACACAAAAGGCCATCTACCTTTCAACACCCAATAATAGGTGTCTTTGGCGCCAAACTTGCGGTAAAAAGCAGCAATGCTTTCTTGGTTAGAACCCACAAAATCCAACGCATTGCAGGTATCGGCAAAATTTTGAAGTACGGCATCCAATAAAAATACCAATGCGCCAACATGCTTTCCTTCGTCGTTGAGGGTGCCCTTCATGAAATACAGTTGCTCCTTAAAGCGAAAGAATAAGCCAACCGCCAAAAGTGCACTTCCATTCCAAACCCCAACACAAAAGGCTTGCTCCTTTTCTTGAGCAGCTGTATACAAAGCAGCCAAGCGCGTCCAAGCCGCAGCATTTAAATTCCCCAGCTGCTCGCCTTTTTGGGCAATAAAAAATTCTTGGAATTGAGCATAGTTGAGGGGTTGTAAATGCAATCCTTTGGACTTCTTTAGATTGCGCTTCACATTTTCTGAATATCCAGCTCTAATAGCTGCAATACTGTCGGTCCATTGTAATAATTGGTATTTACCAATTTGATCCTTCTCTAAAATGGCTGCTTGAGCATTAAAATTGAGGTGCAAAAATAATTTTGATTTCAATAAACTTAATTCGCTAATTGAACAACCATGAAGCAAAGGCAAAGAACGCAAGAACAATGGTTGCAAATAAGCCTTGAAACCGAATTTCTTGGTGTAAGGCAAGCGCACAATAGGTTCTTTGTTGTGATTGAGTACATATTCCCAGTTTGGATGCAGGATATCTTGTACCCAAGTTTGCGCGAAGAAACCAAATGTAGTTTCCGAAGCAACTAATTGTTCGTATTTTCGTCTTAAGTCCGGATGTTCGCTAGCGAGTTGCATTTGACACGAAGTTAAATAAAGCAGAAGAGCAAGCAAGCATTCGTGTAACTTTTTTGCGTATTTTCGTTGAACGCTAACACTTTTTATATTCTATAGATCATGAAAAAATTAAGTCTTTTTGCCCTTAGCCTCTTGCTCTCTGCAGCAGCATTTGCTCAGCAACCCACTTCCAAAGAACACGAGCCTAAAACGCCAGAACAACGCGCGCAGTTTCAGACCGAAAAAATGGCCAGCGAACTCCAACTCACCGCTGCCCAAAAAGAACAAGTGTATACCATTAATTTAGGTATTGCGCAAAAAAATGAAGGCATCCGCACCAGCAACTTTTCCGAAGAAGAAAAACGCAGCATCATCAAATCTAACCATGAGGCCCAAATTGAGATGCTCAAAAACGTACTCACTGCTGCTCAGTTTGAAAAAATGAAAGCTGAAATGAAAGACCACCCACAAGGTGGAAATCAGCACAACGAGAAGCACTAATCCCCTATTTATTTTTTTTAGTTCCAAAAAGGCTCCTACCGGAGCCTTTTTTGTTGCTGAATTATTGTCATCTTTGCGCCATGAATTTTCGCGATTTAAATTTAAAGAAGCCACTTTGGACCGCCTTGGATGAACTTGGGTACGTCACACCCACTACCATTCAGGCAGCCAGTTTCAATGTCATGATGTCTGGCAAAGACACCATTGGTATTGCACAAACCGGTACAGGTAAAACATTAGCTTATTTGCTACCCTGCTTGTGTATGTGGAAATTCTCTAAAGAACCACATCCTCAAATCCTGATTATCGTCCCGACCAGAGAGCTTGTTGCTCAAGTCGTGAGCGAAGTGGAGAAATTAACCCCGTACATGAATGTAGCTGTTGGAGGCGTCTATGGCGGCACCAACATGAGTACGCAAGCCGCAATGGTCTTACAAGGCTTAGACATCCTCGTTGGTACACCTGGGCGCATTCTAGACCTTGCTGCAAGTGGTTCTTTGCAACTCAAGCACATCAAAAAGGTAGTGATTGATGAAGTAGACGAAACCTTGAGTCTCGGATTCAGGCCTCAATTATTGCGCATTTTTGAATTTTTACCTGCCAAAAAACAACACATGGTCTTTTCGGCCACCCTTTCAGAAGAAGTTTCAACTTTCCTAGAAGATTACCTCATTGCACCAGAGCGCATAGAAGCCGCACGAGCAGGCTCACCGCTGGAAAAAATTGACCAAATTGGTTATGCCGTGCAAAACTTCTTGTCTAAAGTTGCTTTGTTGCAGTACTTACTTGACAACGCCTCTGAAAATTCAAAAATATTGGTCTTTGTTTCATCTCGTTCACTAGCCGATCGTTTGCACGAAGCACTCGAACCATTTTACGTAGAAAGCCTAGGCATCATTCACTCCAATAAAGCGCAAAATTTCCGCTTTAATACTGTACAACAATTTCAAACTGGTGAAATCAGCATTCTGATTGCAACAGACCTCATTGCACGCGGAATCGACGTCACAGATGTATCGCACGTCATCAATTTTGACCTTCCTGAGAATCCTGAAAATTACATCCACCGCATTGGTAGAACGGGCCGAGCCGATAAAAATGGTATCGCCATCACTTTTGTTGCCGATAAAGACGTACCTCAGTTAGCCAACATAGAAGCCTTAATGCAAAAAGAGGTGCCCTTTACAGAGGCTCCGGCAGATGTTGAATTTACTGAAGAGCTCTTGGAATTTGAAAAACCAAAGCTCGTTATACCAGGAAAGGCCATTAAGCTGCCTACTCGTGAAAACGTAGGGGCGTCATTTCATGAAAAGAAGGCGAAAAATAAAAAGGTCAACGTGCGCTACGACCACAAAAAAGCCATGCAAGAAAAATACGGCAAGCCTAAGAAAGCGAAAGGAAAGAAATAAGTGTTTGGACTTATCCCTAACGCATTAATTCCTGACCAACTTGAGTGTGTGCACCCCTTTTTGAGACTGCAGCTCGATGATATACATACCGCTTGACCACGCACGCGCATCTATTTGATACGTGCCATTTTGAAGTGTGGTAGCATAAAGTATTTGACCACTTAAAGCCCTGATATTTAATTGAATGTTGTCTTCATGACTTTCAATGGTGAACTGATCAGCAAAAGGATTGGGATACACCTGTACCTGTAGCGCTTCATTTTCCTGAACCCCGATGTTACAATTGTTATTTGCCAAAGGTGTCGGGATGATAGTCGCAAAATCTAGGCCTGCATCTGGGCAGCGCGCATAAGAGATGTTCGGGATTTGCGGACCAAAAGCCACTTGATCGTGCACATTGAAACCATGTGAAAGGTAAACGTAGTCTCCGCCTGAACTGAGTTTGAAATTTGCATGCAAACCAACTTGATTGACATCGTTGTCTGCCCAAACAAGCAAATATCCGTTGGCAGGAATAATGGTGCCCGCAGGAAATGCCCAAGCCATCAGATCAAGTGGGTCATCGGATAAATAAAATCCGGCTAAATCTATAGGCGTATTGGTGGTGTTGATCAGTTCGATCCAATCTTCATCTTCGCCATTTGGATCAAAAAGCAAGGAATCATTGGAGGCTAAAACTTCATTGATGAGAATAGAACCAATTGCTGGGGTTGGAAAATTCACGGCCAGGGTATGGAATTCGTGCTCTGCACGCGCTGGAGAAAACAAGCCAGCGTTGTTGTTTTCTGCATAAATGTAATACTCAAATGTAAGGCCGGACACAGGCACATCGGCACCGTAAAGGTGGTCTCCGGCTGCGCCGTCGTTGTGAGCGCCGTCGTCGAACATTTGGACACGGTTAAATTTGAGTTGGTAATTGCCACGGTAACCTAAATAAACGGTCGTCTCGTTGGTGGTGGTGGCATTGATTGTGACTGTTGAACCGTAAACAAGCGGTGTAGTACTTGCGCCATGGCTCACAATGCTTGGTGCCTGCAAAACATATGCTGCATTGGTACTGAAAAACTGCGCGCGCGCATCCATGAGTGCTTTGATTCCAGGGATGCTGCTGCCCCCACCTGGTCCGCCGCCGCCCGTTACAGCTGTAGTGAGGCTGTTTAGAAATTGAGTATAGGTGTAAAATTTATACGGATCGGCCTGTATAGAAGAATCGGCAAGAGTCATGAGGTTTTGGGCCCAAGTTTCGTATTGGCCACTGGCAAACATTTCTTGCACCATGGTGCGCACATGCGCCATGTACATACGCTTGTACAACGGATTGGCCATGATTTGCTTGATCAAGGGGTGGTTGTTAGAAGTCGCGTTTGAGAATGGATCTAGGGTAGTTGGTGTGGTGGTGCCTGAGCCTGTACCACCCGGAAAACCACCAAAACTCATGTTGACATCCCAAACTGTCGGGACAAAACGACCATTGGCATCCCAGCTGAGGTAATAGTTTTGGCGAAAAGCGCCACTGTAGGAATCTAAATTGACCAATACATTATTAAAAGCGAGCATCCAGATGGCGCGGTCGATATCAAGTTTATTCTCGATGTTCTGAAAATCGTTATTGAGTGTATTGCACAGCGCAACCATGCGGTTCCAACCAAATGTTGTTTGCAACTCATAGCCGTTGAAATACGCAGAACTATCAGCCCCTAAGTATTTTAAATCAGGACTAACAGAGCTTCCTGGCCCTGCCCCACCGACGGGGTTGCATTTAAAATAGGTGTCGTCTGCATAATAATGCGCTTGATTGAAATCTGCTGAAATTGATTCGTTGTTGGTATACACACCGCGATATTGGCCGTTAATGTAAACACGAGCAAAATTTGACCCAGGGCAATCCATGTATTGCTCCAAAATTTGATACGATAATATTTCACGGATCATGGAAGGGTCTTTGTAGCAATTGGAAAGCTTGAGGTCGGTGATACCGTGGTAGTCTTGATTGTTCTTAATGGTGTTGAGCTCGATGTGCAGTGGATTCTTTTGATTACTTGCATTATACGAACTATTTCCTTTATAGCGGATACCACAAGAATCAAAGGAAATACCGTTAATCCGGACGGAGTCGGCGTAAATATAGGCTTCTGTAGCTTCGTTGGCATCTAGCTGTGCATCCCAATTGCTAAACGAGAAGAAAATTTCGATGACTTGGATGGTATCGCGGTTGTAAAAGTTTTGTGCGTGAAGTTGTTTTGAAAAGATGGGCGCAAAGCAGAGCGAAAGGAAAAGAAAACGAAGCATAAAATGAGTTTTGTTTAAGTCGAATTAAAGTCGGGATAAGTTGTAAAATAGTATCTTTGAAGTATGAAATTACCAATTTTAAGTGTTCTGAGCATCGGTTTGCTCTTTAATAGTTGTGCACAAGCCCCTCAAAAAGAAGTGCGAAAGCGCGAAGTCGTACAAATTCAAACGCAATTTGAATTGCAAGATTTCTTGAAAGAGAACAAAGACCTTGACGCCGCAGTAGACAAAGTTTTTGCAACCTTAGACGACACCGCAATAGTTGCCCAACTCATTATGCCCGCTGTTGGGCGCCTAGGGCAAGAAAAAACAACCATAGACCAACACATCAAAGACCGCATCATTGGCGGTGTGCTCATGCTCAATGGCACCAAAGAAGGTTTTACCTCTTGGATCGCAGATTTTGAAAAACAAAACAAAAATTTTGGCAATTTACCATTCTTATATAGCGCAGATGCTGAGCCAAGTTTGGTGAACCGCAAAATCATGGGTTCAACTGTTGTAAAGAAAGCAAACGAGCTCAAGTCTATCGAAGAGGTCCGCAGCTGTGCCCAAACCATTTCCAAAGACCTCAATGACATCGGCATCAACTATAACTTCTCGCCTGTTGTAGATATGTCACCCAACGCCACAGTCGGCTTTAGAAGCTTTGGTGCGGTTCCGGCCAACATCATTCCTTGGTCTGGTGCTTTTATTGAAGAAACACAAGCACAAGGCATTATTGCAACAGCCAAACACTTCCCTGGCCACGGTTTGGTATCAGGAGACACCCACAAAGCATTACAGGTCATCGACGGAGAGCTCAAAGAAATTCAAAACTATCCGCCACTCATTGCACAAGGCGTTCTTTCCATTATGGTGGCACATATTGCTGTTCAAAACAATCCAAAATACAACACCAATGGCTTGCCTTCTACTTGTTCGAAAGCAATCGTCACAGACCTACTCAAAACCGAGATGGGCTACAAAGGACTCATTGTTACCGATGCCATGAACATGGGGGGTGTGGTGGCTGTGCCCGAAGCTGCCTACAAAGCAGTTGCTGCAGGTTGCGACATCGTTCTGATGCCTGTCGATGCCAAAAAGGCACATGCAGAAATTCTAGCACATTACCGCAAAGACCCTGCCTTTAAAGCACAGGTAGATGCTGCTGCCAAGAAAATCATTCGCATGAAAATTGCAATGGGATTGCTGAATACTAAGTAGTCAGGTAAAGATCAATCAGACCTTCAGGAGCTTTGATATAGAGCTCCTTTTTTTTGCGCACTACTTTTTGAATGAGTCCGTCGAAGATAGGCACCAAGATTTCGCTACCGTTGAAATTGATTTGCAGTAAAGGATTGGCTGTCATGTCGATGACGTCTTCAACAACGCCGATGGCACCATGCTTGGCATCCATAACAGCAAAGCCAATGACTTCGTGGTCATAGAAGGAGGTTTGATCCAGTTCTGGCAAAACTTCTAAAGGCAGATAAGCTTTCTTTTTGACCAAGCGCTTGGCCGCCTCTTCGGTTTCTACACCTTCAAATTTTAAGGCTGCAAAGCCTTTGTTTTTGAGTTTGAAACCTTCGATAAAAAATGGAGTGAGTTGGCCGTTGATATCAAGATATAAGGCGTCGAGCCCTTGGTAATCGGCCGGATTGGTAACGTCTAAAAACAGCGAAACTTCACCTTTGAATCCGTGAAGTTTCGCGATAAGACCTAAATAAAAGCAATCTTGAATTTGCATATGCTTATTCAGCAGCAGCTTCTTCAGATGCTTCTTCAGCTGCAGGAGCTTCCTCAGTTGCAGGAGCTTCTTCAGCAACTACTTCTTCGGTTGCAGGAGCTTCTTCAGCAACTACTTCTTCAGTTGCAGGAGCTTCTTCGGCAACTACTTCTTCAGTTGCAGGAGCTTCTTCAGCAACTACTTCTTCAGTTGCAGGAGCTTCTTCAGCAGCTACTTCTTCAGTTGCAGGGGCTTCTTCAGCTACTACTTCTTCTACTTCTGGTGTGTTTTTAGCTTGTACTTCAGCAGCCTTTGCTGCGTTAGCTGCAACCTCGGCTGCCATGCGATCAGCTTTCGCTTTCTCAGCACCTTTCACCAAACCGGTGATTTTACCTTCGATTTTAGCTTCTTTGTCAGCCAACCATTTGTTGAAACGCTCTTCTACTTGCTCAGCAGTTAGTGCACCTTTTTTCACGCCGTTAAGCAAGTGATTTTTGTACAAAACTCCTTTGTAAGATAGAATAGCACGAGCAGTTTCGGACATTTCAGCTCCTGTTTGAACCCAAGCAAGCGTTGCATCGAAATCGATGTTGATTACTGCAGGATTAGCGGTTGGATTGTATGTTCCGAGTTTTTCGATGAATTTACCATCGCGTTTTGCACGGCTATCAGCTGCTACCAAATGAAAAAATGGTTTGCCTTTTTTACCGTGTCTTTGTAGACGAATGCGTGTTGCCATTGTACTTTACAGTTTTGGGTCCGAAACCCAGGTTAATAAATAAGTGAATTAAGGGTGCAAAGATAGTCAATTTATTTGAACGCTACAAAACTTATTTGCCCTGTGCCTTAAATACAATAATGACTGTATAGAACATGATTTTGATATCGAGCGCTAAGCTCCGGTTCTTCATGTAAATGAGGTCAAATTTCATGCGCTGCAACATCTGATCCACATTTTCGGCATAACCGTATTTGACCTGCCCCCAAGAAGTAATGCCTGGACGCACCCGTGTGAGGTGCATGTATTGTGGTTCAATCGCTACAATTTGATCAATATAAAACTGACGCTCCGGACGCGGCCCAACCAAAGACATTTGGCCTAACAGCACATTGAAAAACTGCGGAAATTCGTCTAGGCGTGTCTTGCGCATGAAACGTCCAATTGGGGTAATGCGCGGATCGCCTTCCTTGGAGAGTTGCGGCCCTGCCTTCTCTGCATTGGTATACATGGTGCGGAACTTGATGATTTTAAAGCGCTTCCCTGCCCGACCGACGCGATCTTGTAAAAAGAAAATAGGCCCCGGAGAAGATAACTTGACCGCTACCGAAGAAAAAATAAAAAATGGAATCAAAAAGATAAGCGCAACCAATGAAATCAGGATATCCATCAGGCGCTTCACTGCTCTTTGCCAATAAGGCATGACGTCCGGATTGATCTCTATCAAAAGGGCGCCATAAATGTTGGTCATGTCGACAGAGCCCGCTAAAATACTATACATGTCGGGCAAAACGCGAATCCTGATCTTGCCGTTGTCTATCCTCGCAATGATCGACTGCAAGCGATCGTGATCAGAACTCTCAATGGCAATAATCACTTCTTCCACTTGATAGGTCTCCAAAACTTGTTCTAATTCGGGCAGTTTACCGAGGTGTGCCAGCTGAGGAGAAAGCAGGTTATCCCTACCATTGACCTGAAGAAAGCCTACAAAATGATTGATCATGTTCGGTGCCGAGAGTAGTTCTTGATAAATTTCAATGGCGCGTTCATTACCGCCAATAATGAGGGTTTTGAAGCCATGCCCAGCCGCTTTGATGTATTTGATGAGGATGGTCGTGAAAAGAACTCTTCCAAAGGAAGTGAAACTGAGGTGGATGATAAAAAGCCAAATGGTGAGTTGGTAATAATTTTGATAGCTGCGCACTTGGTCATCGAGCAACAGGGTGAAAAACAATACGATAGTCCCAAAAAAGGTAGCCGCCAAACTCAAGTTAATTACTTTCAAACGAAACAAGCGGCGGATATCCTGATAGGTGCCTTGCAATGTATAAAACAACAACCAAAACAGAGGCAACAAAAATACGCCCATCCAAAAATTAGCGTCGGTATGGAAAGATTGGCCCTCGATTTGGACTTGGCGGACGTAAAAAAACAGCCCCCAAGAACTACTAGCACTGAGTAAATCAATACCAACCAAAAACGCTATCCAAAAACGGTCTTTCATTAGAAGTACACCACTTTGATGTTATCGATTAAAATCAGGTTGTTGGCAATTGTGCTGTCGTAAAATGAACGAAAAGCCTGAATATAGTTGGTATTGTTGGGCCCGGCTGTAATTACTTCGCTTAGTAGAATATAAATTTTCTTCCAACGCAAAGAGGCCAAGGGACTTTTATTCATCGTGACCATTGTGTTTTCATTGGTGCCATTGGCATTGACAAACAAAAGATAATTGGTGAAAGGAACCGAATTACAATAATCGATTTCCAGCATTGCTTGCTTGTTCTTAGGGATGCTCAACTGCTGATCTTGGTTGGTATAAGCTACCCACATGGAGTCTTGGGCACTTAACAGTACTTTTCCGTAATAGTTGCCATTGAACCACTTGAGGGTATCGTTGGCTAAAGTGAGATGAGCTGAGGATGTATTGGGGTCGTCTGTGAGTTTGATGTTGATGTCTTCAAAATCTTCTGTCCAGATATTGACGTTGTCTTTGTAATGGGTAATTGGGGCGAGCGTGAGGGTTTGGTTCTTGACTAAAACGCCGGTAACTTCAAAAGGAACCATGTGTTCGTTGCGCATTTTGGTTGCCGCAATTCCATTGACTCTTATTGTTGGGTAAAGACGAATACTGGCAGCGCCCTCTTTGAGAATGGGAATCTTAAATGGAACCTCAAATACGCCAATGAGTTGTTCGTCTACGTAGACCCATGCGTCGGTGATATTATGCGTGAGCTGGCCATCTTCCCCGTTGAGTGTAGGGTTGGCCTCGAGCGTCCATTCTGTGACTTCGAGCCATGCCGGATCGGGGTTGTTTTTGACGCAAGCACTGAGCAGTAAACCGAGAAACAGAAGGTAGCGGTAGGCCATGAAAACGGAACGTGAGAATTGCATTTTTATTGTATGGATTGAATCGTATTTTGAGAAATATATTCCTTTGCACTGGCTTCAATTTGCAAGGCTAATTGTAGCGCTGCAATACCTGCATGGATATCAACCCTCGGAACCAATTGTTGTTCGTAGCAATGTGCAAATTCGAGCCATTGTTTTTGCATAGCATTGTGCGGCTTTACTTGAATTGAGTTTTGCTCACCTGTACTTGATTGAATTGTCATTTCTTGCTTGATCAAATCGAGGTGATAGGTTTCCTGCAAAAGAGAAAGGTCTATTGTTCTAGTTCTTTGCGCTGCAATTCTTGAGGCAAATAGCTCGGCAACCATTCCATTCGAAAAAGTGAGTTTTGCCCAAACTTCATCTGGGTGTTCGCTTTGTTGCTGTTTGGCTGTTACCTCTATATTTTCAATAGTAGCTGGAGTCAAAGCAAGTAAAAGATCGATGTCGTGGATCATTAAATCCAAAACAACGGATACCTCTGCGCCTCTTAGTTGAAAAGATGCGCAACGATTGGACTTCAAAACCTGAAATACTTTACCCTCGATTTGGGCAAAAAGCGCCAAAAGGAGCGGATTGAACCTTTCGATATGCCCAACCTGAACCAAAACCTGCTGCTGTGCTGCCAGCACCTTTAGTTGTTGTGCATCGGATAGAAGCGAACAAATTGGTTTTTCAATGAACACAGCTTTTCGGCAACGAATGGCCTGCGCTGCTAAGTCATAATGCGCTGGAGTACTTGCTATAATTGCTACAGCATCTGAATTTTGAAGGAGTTCTTGATAGGTATTGAAACGAACGAGCTCCTGCGGTGCGTTTGTCAGGTCATTGAGCGCAATAGGATTGCGATCAAACACACCCACCACCTGAAACTGCAGAGGTAAATCTTTGAGTACCGACAAATGAATGCGCCCCAAATAACCAAAACCAACTATGCCAATTCGAATCATTTCTTTATAAAAAAAGCCATTAATCGGGAGACTAATGGCTTTGAGCTGATATAGGTTTCAAACTTATTTTTTTACCGTATCGACAACCGCTTTGAAAGCTTCAGGGTGGTTCATTGCTAAATCAGCAAGTACCTTGCGATTGAGTTCAATACCACTTTTGTGTACGGCACCCATAAACTGTGAATAGCTCATGCCGTGAAGGCGAGCTCCCGCGTTGATACGGGTAATCCAGAGTGAACGGTAGTTTCTTTTCTTTTGCTTACGTCCAGAGTATGCATAAACAAGCCCTTTTTCAATGGCGTTTTTTGCAACTGTCCAAACATTTTTACGACGACCAAAGTATCCTTTGGCCAATTTCATCAAGTTCTTTCTACGAGCTCTTGACGCGACG
>JACCDQ010629273.1_pt1 | contig 20695 bp, 14 predicted proteins | sample 7446031 | NCBI WGS metagenome assembly JACCDQ01 (sample SAMN15323442, study PRJNA562643) | freshwater metagenome | isolation source: river surface water | place: USA:Blue River Watershed | collected 2017-08-17
GCTCTTCGGCTTGCTTGATTTGGTCGCCGTTGATGGGGTCTTCTAAGAAAAACGTAAAGTTTGAAAACAACTCAAAATTGTAGTTTGAGTAAAAAACCTGATTTTTCCAAACATGATTTCGTTTCGTGAGCGTCAGAAATTCAGCATTTGCGTTGGTTCGGCTGGTTGCACCTCCTTCATTCGGGTCGATAGCTCCGTAAAAACCAATCAAACCCGATTCTACTGCTCGGTCGGGAATTTGCCCCGAAGCACTCCATTTACTCCAAAACGTTGATGCTGTGAAAGTTAAGCTTGTGTTTTTGGTAATATGTCCGTGATATTTTCCCAATAAATTGAGACGATTGAAGTTTTGCGGAGCATCAAAATACGCATCAGAATAACTATATTCGCCAGCCAAATAGGCATTTTGATTATTTTCTATGGATTTTTGTCCCAAAATATTAGCAGCTCCAACCAAACGGTAAGTATTAAACTGCCCAACTTCAAGTTTAGCAAAATTCTGTTCCAATACTTTTTTTGTGCGGAAATTTACCCAACCTGCGGTAGTAAAATTTCCTTTGTTAGCATCATAAAGCCCTTTCTTGAAATCTACGCCATCAATCAATTCGGGAATAATAAAATGAGCATCGGCATAACCTTGTCCGTGAGCGTGAGAAACCATATTGATTGGTACACCATCGGCAGTGAGGTTAATATCTGTACCGTGGTCGATGTCGAATCCACGTAAAAAAATCTGTTCAGCTTTGCCGCCACCTGCGTGCTGGCCAATCACTAAACCTGGTATAATTCTTAAAACTTCTTGCGAATTATTGATAGTTCGGAGCTTGATATCCATACTCGAAATGAGCTGTTGGTGCTGTGGATTAGCGGCCGAAACCTTTACTTCTTCGAGTGAAAACTCAGCACTTTTCAATGAAAATTCTCTTGTGACAACTTCATCTTCATTTACTACAACTAACTGATTTTGAGCCGCATAACCCATAAACGAAACTTCTACTTTATAAGGAGCAGCCGAAAGGTTATTGATTCGAAAATAGCCAAACTCATCGGTAATTACACCTCGATTTTGCCCTACAAGACTAACACTCGCTCCTCTGATAGGCTGTTTGGTTTGAGCATCGGTCACTTTACCTACAATACTCCCAAGATGGGCAAATGCTGTTGAAGTTGATAGGAAGAATAAAACGTATTTAAAGATTTTCATTAAATTGTGTTTGCTATGAAGTGTGCTTAAAGCACAAAATAAAGCATCGAATATCTATTAGAAAACTTTTCTTGACTAAAATACTTAGAGAACATTTGCTAAACCGCCCGAGTCATGCCTTCTCTTCTTTTCTCTAAAAAATAAAGTAATACAGTTCCGATAATCAGAAATCCAAGTATCCAAGAAGAATAATTTGTGGCTTTTGCCATTAGATTCGTGATAATATTTGGTTCGTCGAGTAATCGTTCGATAATCCAACCAATGGCGGCAATTCCCGCCAAAACAGCTCCAAATACTCTAAAAATAGCATAGAATGAGGTGCGACTTAGCAAAAGCAACCACGGAATAACAGCTACAATCACGGCCAGTTGCAGGAGTTCGATACCAATATTGAAACCCAAAATACTCAATACCATCTTGAATGGATTGAGGTTCAAATTTTGTAAGGTGTTAGCAAATGCAAGGCCGTGGATTAAGCCAAAACCCAAGGCAATGTAGATTTCTCGGTTTGGAAAAATAGGCTTGATGGCATGAATGGCCGAAACCAAAATAGATACGCCAATTAGCACTTCGATAAATTTACTGGGCAGAAAACCCCAACCTAATGCACCAAACAAAAGTGTGATAGAATGCCCAACGGTAAAGGCTGTAACCACCTTCAAGATATGCACTAAACTTTCACGAACCGAACGCTGCGAAGCCCATTTCTTTTGATTAATCAATAAAGGAATCGGCAGCAAAAGCACCAGAAGAAACAAAAGATGGTCGGTACCTTCGGCAATGTGTTTCACACCCAACGACACCATACTTTTGAAGCCTTGCCAAGCACTTCCTTGTTGCAAACTTATCTGAAAAGGATTAAGTTTATTATTCACAACATCCCATTGTATTACCCCTACTTGCTGCATGGTGGTGCCAGATGGCGTTCCGTCGGGCGGCGTTCCGTCTTCGTGCATGATACCTTGCTGCCAATCTTGCTTAACAGCAACGAGAGCTTTATGGCTCGCTACCTGATGTAAGATTACATCATAGTCAAAATAAAAGTTTCGTAAGTCATACGATTGCGGTGGTGCCATCGAAAAAGCAACAACTAATTCTTTATAATCACCCGATAATTTACTTTTGGTTTCAACAACTTTCATTTCGCCCAACACTACTTTCCACGGTTTATCATCAAAAGTACGTGGACGAATGTGCTTCATTAAGTAAATTCTTAGAGAATCACCTAACCTTTCTACCAAACGCACAGAATTATCGTTCACGGCCATTCCAATTGCCGATTGTAATTCACCCAAAGGCAATTGAATTTCGCCTGAAATATGTTTATCATGGATTTTCAATATTACCATCGAATTTGGCATTGGGTGAGCCAATAGCCAGCCCCCTCCCCCACGATGGGGGAATAAAAAAGCAAATATTAAAAGAGTTCGTAAAACTATTTTATTTGTATAACAACTCTTTTTTAATGGTCTTTTGGCCGTAAACTTAATTTTTATCATAATTTATTATTCTTGCTAAACTTAATAAGTTTTATAGCCCCCATTGGGGTTGGGGGCTATTTTATTATTAATTTCCACCGTAATCGTTGGTTCTATCTCTCCAAACTGAGTGCGGATGATTAGCATTTTTTACTATGATTCCGCCTTGCATTGAAAACTCAATCCATACATTCGGGCCATCAATCAAAACAAAATCACCTTTTGAGGTCAAATCAGTTGTACCTACATAAGAAATATAAGTATTATCAATATCGGCTTTGTACTTAGCATAAACCGCTGCCGCAGCTTTGTCATCTAAATCATCGGTATAGGTTTTAATAGCAGCCAAAACTAAATCTTTCTTCGCTTGCGTCAAATCTCCCACTCTTACACCCGTTTTAGTGGTTGGGAATTTACTATCTTGACCTGGCCCTAAAATAAGGTCGTTTTGAGCAGCCGAGCGTTTAGCAGCTGTCAATTCAGCAGAACTTAAACCTTTTAACATCGCTGAAAGCGTATTGAGCTCTTGTGCAATTGGCTGATAGGTAACGTTTTTCCAAACATAACTTGGAAAAGGTTCGGTTGAGCGGAAAGAAGGTGTTCCGCCAGTCATTTTTCCACCGTTGTACGTATAAATGATTGTTCCGTGGTGGCCACCGATTTGTAAACACCACAAACCCGTTGTGCTTGGTGTACCAATAAACGCTACATAATAGTTTCCAGAACCATAATCAGAACCTCCTCCAATAGAGTTTAGGTAATCATCGGCTGCCAAAATACCTATATATTCTTCATTACCTTCATTGGCAGTTGTACTTGTAGCGGCTTTCAGTAAATTATAGAATGCAGTCCACTGTGCGGTAGAAAATGTGCTTGACTGTAAGCCTACTCGTCCTCGGTATAATCCTTCGGGTAGATTAGACCATTTTTGAGCATGGGCTTTATTGTAGGTATCTTGAAGTGTAGTGGCCTGAGTACTTGAAAGCGAGGCCTTAAAGGCATTTGCCATTGCCACGATATTGGCAATATCAGTATCAACCGACCATGCCGAACCACTTGTTGTAGTACCACCAGTTGTACCCGCTGCCGAAACTGTTAATGAAAAGCTACATGCTTGTCCGCCAACCGTAACGGCGAAGGCAGCAGTACCAGCAGCCAATGGCGTACCCGTAATAGCAAAAGTAACCGAACCAGCACCTGATGCCAATGTACCAGCAGCTAAGGTAGCGGTTAAGCCCGTAACACCCGTAGAAACAACGGCAGTACCTGCTGCGTATGCTGCTCCATTTCCACCCGTGTAAGGAACGGTGGCTGTTCCTGTGAAAGCAGTACCAGCCGTTGGTGTAGCCGAAAATGTAGTTGAAGAACAACTCAATGCCGTAATGCTTGCGGTGGTTGTGGTAGCAACTTCGGTTTTCTCGCAGGCAATAATCAGTAATGTGGCACTAATTGTAAGGCTCAAAAATGCGTTTTTGAATTTCATAAATTTACTTATTTAATATTTGAAACTACTGACAATGACGTCAGAACGCATAATTTGGTGGGGTGATGGATTGACTTTAAAAGTGAAATGGAAAAAAAGACAAGTGAATCGTCTAATTTTCAAGAAATTTCCTTAACCTCTTTCAAACCATTTTTTGAAAGCCGTGACCTTTTCTTTACTAATTATAACTTCATAAGGTGAGGCAGGATTAGTTTTCACTAAGACTCGGCTATTGATGTAAGGTTGAATTTCGAGAATACTTTCTCTCGAAAGCAAATATTGTCGATTGGCTCTATTAAATTCTTGGGGGTCGAGTTGATTTTCGAGGTCTTCGAGTTTGAAATCGAGTAGGTGTTTTCGGCCATCAAAAAGTTGACCAAATACTAATCCGTTTTCGATGAAGAAAAAAGCAAATTCGCTGGATTTGATGGGTAAAAGTTTGTCTCGGTAACGTACTAAAAAGCTTTTTCGATAGCTTTTATGAGAGAAAGCCTGCTGTTTGATAAGTTCGTTGAGGGTTTCTTGTTTGACGAGTTGCTGACTATTGAATTTTTCAATCGCAAAGCTCAGTGAATCAATATCAAGCGGTTTTAAGATGTAATCAACACTATTAAGTTTAAAGGCACGAATAGCGTATTCATCAAAAGCTGTAATAAATATGATAGGAGCATTGATTTTTACTTGCTCATAGATTTCAAACGAAATACCATCAGCTAACTGAATATCCGAAAATATCAAATCGGGGCTTTTGTTGACTGTAAACCAACTGATTGCTTCCTGCACACTTTCAAGTATTGCTACAATGTCATACTCCGTATTGATTTGATTCAGCAAAAATTTTAGTTGATTGGCCGCTGCTATTTCGTCTTCTATGATTACAATTTTCATTCTGCTATTAATGGTAAAACCACTTTAAATTCTTTTTCGTTTTGCTCAATTTCTACTTCTTGGCTTGCCAAAATCTTGAAGCGTTCGTTGAGGTTTACTAAGCCAATACCCGTACCTTCCGAATTTGGCTTTGGCTTGTGTGTATTCCTGACTATCAGCACATTATCTCGTAACTCAATCCAAATACTCAAAGGCGAAGCCGTTGAAATAACATTATGCTTAATGGCATTTTCGATTAATAGTTGAAGTGAAAGCGGTGGAATCTTGAATTGTACCTCTTCGATATTTTTGATAATCTGCAAATTATTGCCAAATCTTATCTGTAACAAGAAAATATAGCTATCAACCAGCGTCAGCTCTTCTTTTAGTGGCACTAACGATTGCTCTTGCATGCTCAACGAATACCGCAATACTTGCGAAAGTTTCTGCAAATAACGTTGACTTTTCTCTTTGTCTTCGTTGATGAGCCAACTTAATGTATTTAAAGAATTAAAAAGAAAATGGGGATTTAATTGATTTTTCAAGGAACTGAGCTGCACCAATAGGTTTTCGCTCTTTAGGTGTTCATTTTCGAGTAAAATTTCATTTTTTCGCTCAGTTTCTGTCAAAAATCTGCTAAAGAAATAAGCGATTATCCCAATTAAAGCTCCACGCACTACTACAGTAGGGAACATCTTCATTGATAGCCCGATAATCAAAACATTGAGTGTGGTTAGCACAAGTACAAAGACTAAAAACAAAATAAATACCTCAAAAAGAATTCTTGATTGGGCTTGGTTTAACTTTGCCCTACGATAGACCAATTGAATGGAAAACACCGAATAAATTAAGCAAACCACTACTTGAATCAAAACATCTAATTGAGCAATTCCTGATTTTTCTAAACGAGGTAATTGCAGAAATATGATAGGAAGGTTGACAAATAATGCCAAGAAAAGCGATACACCCCAAACAAACTGCGTAGTTGAAAAACTTTTATTCATCGTGTTAAAAAATATCTCAAATGTATGAATTTAATTAGGCTATTGTGAAAAACTCTGAGTGAACAGGAAAAAATGGCATTTGAAAATACCCAATCGCTTTAACCCAAAAAACCGACACGAGTAAAACTTGCGTCGGTTTGTGGGCTTTCACCTATTGTTCCTTAGAATGTTATCGTATTTACAGTCGATGAGGTTGATGTAGTCGGACTGGATTTTAGGGTTGCTCCCGTGTTAGTGTAAGTTCCACCTGTGTAAAGCCCCCAACCCGATGACCCTCCTACAAAGCTTCCACCAGTGTAAGTGCCTCCGTAATATATTTTATAAGCCGTACCCTTTGCCAAATTCGAACTTGAGAAGTGAAAATAAGAAGAAGCTGTTTTAGGCTTAAACGTGAGCAAATCTTTTCCATTGGCATCTTCAATATGCAGTAATGAAGTAGCTGCCACCGAAGATGTAGATTTAATAAACATACCCACTTGTGTGGAGGCTGCACCCATGGCTTTAGTCATGTTATTGGCAGGTTCAGCACCAATCAGAATTCCTCCGTTTATTAAAAAATTACCATTTACATCAACATCTTCATTGCCATTAGAAATAACAGTACCACCTTTAATAGTAAAATTACCATTGCTATCAATAGCATCCGAACCAGTCACAAGTAAAACTCCGCCACTAACCGTCAGATGGCTGTTATCATTCGATTCTGTTCCGCCTACCACCGTACCATACGAAGTGTTAATACCATCATTAGAAGCAGTTAAGTCAACAACACCTCCAGCAATCGTAATTAGAATAGACTCCATACCTTCATAAGATTTCGTAACAAGTATCCTACCATCATTTACTGTGATTGAAGTTCCAGATTTAACTCCATCATCAGTTGCCGAAACTGTCAATTCTCCAGTATTCATCACAAAAGCCCCATCACTTTTAAAGCCTTTTACATCGCTGGTTAGTGTACTACTGTATGTGTATTTTGCTCCTGATGCCGTAATATTTGTTATACCACCGCTTATCGTTGCCGTACCATCAATATTGATACCTTTAGCCCCCATTCCAGTGCTTATCACAGTTAAGTTTCCACCTCTGATAACCCAATTTTTATCGCAATTTATTCCAGCAGGTGCAGCTATATCTTTATCAGCAGTATCATAGTACGCAGCCCCCGAAGTCGTGATTTTTACTGTACCCGAAGTAAGCGTAAAATCTCCACCAGTTTTGATTCCTTTTGCACCTTTACCCGAAACTGTGAGTGTCACGGCCTCTTCCGTACTTATAGTGGTATAACTTTTACTCTTTATTGCATTCCCTTTATCGCCAGTGGTGGTTACGGTAACCTTTCCACCCTTTACCCAAATATAAGGAGTTATGGTAGCATCTGCACCTTCGTAAGGAGCAGCAATCCCATCATCTACACTATTTACGGTTATTGTACCTCCATTTACTAATACATAGCCTTCTTCAGCCACCATACCATCGCCCGATGAAGTTACAGTTATAGCTCCGTTGTCAATCTGTAAATAATCATTGGCATGAATACCATCTTTTACCGCACCTTTTATGACGATAGTAGCTTGACTCATTGCAATATAATCATCAGCCACAATAGCGTGTTTGTTTAGTCCTGTTACATTTAATGTACCAGTTCCCATGAAACTCAACTGCCCTTCGCTGAAAACTGTACCCTTTTGGTCTTCTGTACTGGTTGCATAAGTTGGCCCATCGACCAATGTATTAGTGGTTCCAGCCAAAATATTAATCGTTCCTTTTTTACTGGATTGACTATTAATAGCAGGCCCAGCACTATTCGTCAGATTCACGTTTTTCAACGTGATATTGTATCGGTATTCACTATAAATTTTGAAACTTCCTTTGCTGGCTGTTCCCGATAATAAATACACAATTTCTTTGCTCGTATTAGTCGATTTTACAGTTACATCTCCCCCACTTACGGTCACATTCACGCCCGAGTTCGCATAAGGATTATTGATAGAGGCACTCGTGCCTGAGTAAGCCACAACTACGGTATCGATAGCAGGAGTAGCTGTTCCGCCCGAAGTACCTGCCGCAACAGCAACCGAAACCGAACAACTTTGGCCGCCTAAACTCAAATTAAATGTGGCTGTTCCCGATGAGGTCGGTATGCCCGAAATTGTATAAATTAGGTTTCCTGCCCCGCTGGCCAACTTTCCTGCCGCAACCGTTGCTGTAAGGCCACTTACCCCCGTCGATGAAGCCGTTGAAATATCATAAGTACCACCATTTCCACCTGTATAGGACATCGTAACAGTACCAGAATAAGCCACGCCATTTGTTCCCATTGCTGGGTTTATCGTACAGGCCAATGATGAAATACTGGCTTTTGAAACTGCTACTGGCAATGATAAAGTACATGATTGTCCGCCCAATTCGATGGCAAAGGTAGCAATACCCGATGCCGCAGGTGTACCCGTAATAACAAAACTTGCATTACCGCTTCCGTTGGCCAAAGTCCCTGCCGATAATGTTGCAATCAGCCCAGTTACGCCCGATGAGGCAATAGCTGCTCCAGCGGCATATTCAATGCCATTACCACCCGTGTAAGGAACTATCGCAGTACCCGTGTAAGATGCTCCACTCGTGGCAGTAGCCGAAAAAGTTACTGCTGAGCAAGTTATTGCAGTGATGGTTGGAGTTTGTGGAGTGCTTATTTTTTCTTTAACGCAAGCTTGAATGATTAAAAATACAAAGAGCGAAAGGCTAATTAGAAAAATACCTTTTTTAGTCATAGTGTTAGTTATTTAAAGAATTTTAGTGCAGAATCAGTCTGTGAGTATCCTGCCAATAACTAAAAAGACGAAATAAGTAGAAAAAAGGTGGTATGGATGAACAAGATTTTCGGTAAAAATGCCAAATGTTGCGGTGAAAATTATATTTCATAAAAACTCTTAAAAGATTTTGAAAGGAAAACTTTTTCAAAATAGGTTATTTTCGTCGAAAAATTTATCTTTGATAAAAACAGCTCATCAACTATGAAAAGAAATTTCGTCATTTTGCTAATGCTGGTTGCTTATTCGGTAACCGCTCAAATCAATTTTACAGTTAGGTTCCCGAGCCAAGGCACGCTTGATGGTCGCTTGGTCTTAATGCTTTCAAAAAATGATAAATCTGAACCACGATTCCAGATTCTTGATGGCCACGAAACGCAGTTGGTTTTTGGCTTAGACCTTGATAACTGGGCAGCCAATACACCGAAGGTCATGAATACCAACAACACTTTTGGTTATCCGATTCAGGCTTTAAAAGATATTCCCGCAGGTGACTATTTTGTACAGGTTTTGCTGCACAAGTACGAAACTTTTCATCGAAAAGATGGTAAAACCGTAAAATTACCGATGGACCGTGGAGAAGGCCAACAGTGGAATTTAGCTCCAGGAAATATTTATTCAAAACCAATCAAAGTTTCGCTGAATCCTAAAATTGCCAAAAATATTGAGGTTAAACTCGACCAAACCATTCCGCCAATCGAAGAACCAAAAGACACCAAATACATTAAACATATCAAAATTCAGAGTAAACTATTGACTGAATTTTGGGGCCGACCGATGTACTTAGGAGCTCATATTTTGTTACCCGAAGGTTTTGACGAACATAAAGAGGTAAAGTATCCGTTAGCCATTTTTCATGGGCATTTTCCGAGTGATTTTGATGGTTTCCGCACTATACCGCCCGATGCCAATATGCCAACCGATGATTACAGTCCACGCTTCAAAATCTACGGGTATAATAAAATCGTGCAACAAGAAGCCTACGATTTCTATAAATTATGGACTGGCCCGAATTTCCCGAGAGTTCTGGCTATCGAAATACAACACGCTTGCCCTTACTACGATGATTCGTATGCCGTCAACTCTGAAAGTATTGGACCGTATGGCGATGCCATCACGTATGAGTTGATTCCTTATATCGAAAAACAATTTCGTGGCATTGGCGAAGGTTGGGCCAGATTTACTTACGGAGGTTCAACTGGCGGTTGGGAGGCTTTGGCCGTACAAGTAAAATACCCGAACGAATACGGTGGCTGCTACGCCGCTTGCCCTGACCCGATTGATTTTAGAGCTTTCACAACGGTTGATATTTACAAATATAAAAATGCTTATTTTTATGAAAGTGACTTTAAGAAAACCGAACGCCCAGGCTACCGAGATTATTTAGGGCAACTAACGGCCACGCTTAGGGAAATGAACATGCGAGAATTGGCACTCGGTACAAAGTCGAGAGGTGGGCAGCAATGGGATATTTGGGAAGCAGTATTTTCGCCAGTTGGGAAAGATGGTTATCCGCAACCCATTTGGGATAAGAAAACGGGCGTAATTGACAAAAAAGTAGCCGAATATTGGCGAGAAAACTACGATTTAACTTACATTTTGAAGCGTGACTGGCCAAAATACGGCGATAAATGGCGTGGGAAAATCAGGATTTATTGCGGTGATATGGATAATTTTTATCTGAATAACGCAGTCTATTTGGCAGAAGCCGAACTGAAAAATTTGAATAGTCCAGCCTACGAAGGGGAAGTAGATTACGGCGACCGTGCCGAACACTGCTGGAATGGCGACCACACCCAGCCCAATTATATTAGTCGTTTACGCTACCACCGAATGTTTATTCCTAAATGGACGGAAGATATGAAGAAAACTGCACCCAAAGGAGTTGATTTGACGAGTTGGAGGTATTAGTCTTTTAAGGAAGACTTCGGACTGGGCGTCCCCCTTGAAGCGAAGTCTTCCTTTTTTAACTACTTCCCAGCCTCAGCATGAAGCATTTCTAAACCGACCGATGCACGAGGTTTGAAACCCGTCCAAGGTTTATCATTGGAATTTTGATTTACATCTAAGTATTTGGCGTAATCTTTTTTCTTGAGATGAATCCCCAAGAAAGCCGTTACGAAATGTTGATTGATGTTATTGATGCGGCGTTCGTTCCAAGCGGGTTCGGCATAGCGGTAATATTCATCAAAGTGTAACGCTGGTTTTAAAGATTCGGCTGGCGGCGGATTTGGGGCAACATTATGGCGGGCATTCATGTACGTAAGCATGTAACGATTGGCATTGACCGCACCGTTATAAATTGCTTTAATTCCCTTCTCATAACCCGAAATATCATCTTGGCTTCCTGCCACAAAAAACGTCGGAATCTTCAAGCCCTTCAACGTTTCAGTATCCCACACACCTCGCTCCATTCCCCACGGAGCAAAAGCCACCACCGCTTTTATACGTGGGTCGATACTTGCTTTGTACTCGGCGTTATTACCCGTACGAACTTCAATTGCCTTGCTTCCACCACTCAATGCCCCAAAAGTTTTGATGATTTGGTCGCTATAACCAGCACCCGCTACATTCAAAACCCCGTATCCACCCATTGAATAGCCGATGAGTCCGATATTTTGGTCATCAACCATTCCTGCAAGAAAGCTACTTTTATCTTTTCCTAAATTGGCAATCTGATTCATGATAAAAATATCATCTTTCGAGCGGTTGAGTAAGGTACTCGAAAATGCCGCTGCATCACGAAAAGTCGATTCGGTATGGTCAATTGCTACCACAACGTAGCCTTTTGAAGCTAAATTTTCGGTCAAATAAGTCAATAAAAGTCTTGAACCTAAATAGCCATGCGAAACTATAACCAGCGGAAATGCTCCATCGGTAGTTTTAGGTGCGGCATCTCGCACGGCACGGCCCAAAAAGGTAAAAGGAATAAGTGGACGTTTCGGGTCGTTTGACGAACCCATCACTTGTTCATAAGTTACCAAATCTTTCACATCAGCCGCCACATTGGCAGGATACCACACTTCCACTTTGAGCGGTCGGTCGTAAGTTGGGTCAATACCGCCTTTCGATTTTAGGACATCGACTTGGTTTTTATTCACAAAATCAAGCGTACGAACACCTATCTTGTATTCACCACGAGGTGCCAATTCGGGAGCATCGGGCAAGGCATCGCCATAAACAAAAGTCTCGGCGGTATTTTGGGCAAATGACAAATTAGAATAGAAAAGCACACTAATTGTCAAAATCAGTAGCTTAGTGAAGATTAATTTCATTTTTAAGGTTGAATTTGTTTAAAAATATTTCTGCAAATTAGTCAAGAAAAAGAAACAATCTAAGTTAATTTTTTTGTGATGAAAAATTTAATAAAAAACCTGCCCCTCAATAAATAAGAACAGGTTTTATAGTTTATGATTAGATAATTTTTACAACTATCAATTCGGGCAACCAGCAATTTTACCAAGAAAAACACTACCCGAATCGGCAAAAAAACCAGGTTGAATCGTGATTGAGGCCCCCGCACTATATGTGACATTTGCTCCAACGTTAATGGCGTTCGATGCAGTAATGCTATTAGACGCATAAACGGTGGTTGTTCCGCTTTGAGCTTGCGTAATTGTCTGCGAAACTGGGCAAGATACATTTAATAAATAATCTTCGGTTTCGCCCCATACGTAGGTTGCACAAGGGTTGAAGGCCATGTCTTCAAAACGCACTCTGACTCTCATCCGTACAGTTCCGATTGCATTGGCTGGAATGGTGAGAGTTCCGATGTAAGGTTTGGTCACAGGCGAAGCAGCTTGTGCTACTAATTCATTAGTAGAAAAAACACCATCTTTATCGGCATCAATCCAAATCGACACATATTCATCATTAATGGCATTGATTAAATCTATAGAAAAATCATACGTTTGGCCAGCAGAAACGCTGGCTGAAGTAACACTATAAAACTGATAACTACCTGTCGAACAGCCACTTCCTGTACTCAAAACCGTACCATTGATGGTAAAGCCTGATATACCATCATCTGCACCACACCCTGCAATATAAGTAGGAATGCAGTAGCTTTGAGCTAAACTTTTTTGATTGATAAATAGAGAAAAAATAGATACTGCAAAAAGTGCCTTTATGATATTAAATTGCATACGAGTAAAAATTTTAGGTTTTCGAATAAAACAGTCTCAAAATCGGCATTCAAGAATAGGCTTACTGAATCCGCTGAAAATTCCCATTTGCATCGAATATTAACCTCAATTTCGTAGAACTTAGCCCATTTCTAATATAAGTTTTATAACTTACTTCACCTCTTCGAGTCGATTTTTCTGTGCCTAAAATTGTGTAAGTCGGATAATTAGTCGTAATATAAGTCAGAGCCAACGCAGGTAAAGTTGCCCCACAAGAATCAAAATCTCCATCATCATCTGAGTCGGGGTCGTCATTGTCATTCATTCCATCATTATCATCATCGAGGTCAGAATCATCTAACTGGCCATCGTCGTCAAAGTCGTCGTCATCACCAAACGATTTATCTTTATCGTCATTGACTCCATCATTATCATCATCGAGGTCATTTATATCACTGATTCCATCATTATCATCATCGGTATCTACATCGTCCGTTATGCTGTCATTGTCATCATCAGAATCAACACGATTCTTTTTACCATCATCATCAAAATCATCATCATTATTAGCTTGGTCATCCATCGAATCATGCAGACCATCATTATCATCGTCAGGGTCTTTATCGTCATTCAAACCATCGTTATCATCATCTGGGTCGTTATTATCCGAAATTCCATCATTATCATCATCGCTATCAGAATGGTTGGGTAGGCCATCATCATCAAAATCATCGTCATCATCGTGACGTTTATCAATCAAATCAGGCATACGGTCGTTGTCATCGTCGGCATCAACATCATCGTTTTTGCCATCATTATCATCATCAGGGTCAACATCATCTTTTATTCCATCGTTGTCATCATCGGTATCTTTCAGATTATTTTCACCATCATTATCAAAGTCTTCGTTATTATTATACCTCGAATCATCGGTATCATTCCAACCATCATTATCATCATCTTTATCGACATCGTCATTTATACCATCGTTGTCATCATCCGTATCATTAACATCAGGCGTGCCGTCATTATCATCGTCAGGGTCAACTGTGTTATTTAACCCATCGTTATCAAAATCGTCGTCATCATAGCTTTTTTTATCAAAAATGTCGGGAGTTTTATCATTATCGTCATCAGGGTCAATGTCATCGTTTTTTCCATCATTATCGTCGTCAGAATCAACATCATCTTTTATTCCATCATTGTCATCGTCAGTATCAATATTATCATCTTTTCCATCGTGGTCGTAGTCTTCATTATTCTCATAAAGGCCATCCGTCGAGTCATCCATTCCATCGTTATCTTTATCGTCATCAACATCGCAATCGCCTTAGGCAATACGGGTAGTTTGAAGAATTCGCTCCATCATTTCAACCGACATAATCATTGAATTCTGCTCATTTATATTCAAAAGCACTGCGGTTGAGTGTTGGTGTGAAAAGTCATCTTTCAGACATGAATTTAAAGATGAAAGGGTCAGTACAGCTCCTAAAGCAATTAGGAACTTGTTGGTTTTGCTGTATAGGCTCATTTGAGTAAAAGGTTAAAAAGGAGATAATAGGTTACTACTTGTGAGACTATACGGAGAAATAAAAATAGAGGTTGCGTGAAAAAATAAAAAATGGGATGAAAGCCTGAAATTCCTTTAGTAGTTGTATTACTAAAATCTTTCATCGTTTTGGCTAAGAAAGTAGTATGGTAACACCGACAGTCACACTGCGTATAATGACTATTAGTTGTCGTATTTTGTATATCGGGTAATGCTATAAACTATCTTTGTACGAGGGTATGATGTCATTTTCAGGGCTATCAACCCACAAACAACAGATAAGATAAGAAGAAAGGATGTTTTCATGAATGAAAAAGTTTTGCTAATTGATGGTAAAACACAAGATATATTTTCATGGCCAAATAATAAAGCAATCAAATTATGTGTTAAAAGAAAAACATAAAATATATTATGATAAAAACCCATATTACTCTACTGCTATCTCTGATACTTTTCAACTTCACTTTGCTCGCCCAACCCCCAGCAGGCCCGCCACGAGGCGAACGCCCACCGATGCCAAATGCCGAGCGGTTTACGGAAAGAATGACCAAAGAACTAAAATTAAATGCAGCCACCGCAAAGAAAGTGCACGATGCTTTTGCGAAGAATATGAAGCAAATGGAGGCAGTGTTTAATAGTAAAACAGACGAAAAAGAAAAAAGAGCGGCATTAGATGCCAACAGAAAAGCGTTTGAACAAACAATGAAAGGTATTCTTAGCCCTGCTCAATTTGCACAATTTCAGAAATTAGAAGCTGAGCGTCCAGGCCCGCCACCGCCGCCACCTAATGGCGAACGACCACCAAGACCAAGATAATAAAGAAGCGGTAGTAAGTTCTGATACTTACTACCGCTTCTTTATTATTTCAATAATTCTCAAATCTTTCGTTTCAACTCAAAACTCTGGCCGAGATATACTTTTCTTACCAATTCATCACTTGCCAACTCCTCAGCGGTACCTTGACGGAGAATTTTTCCTTCAAAAAGCAAATAAGCTCGGTCAGTAATTGAAAGGGTTTCATTTACATTGTGGTCAGTTATCAAAATTCCGATGTTTCGGTCTTTTAGTTTTGCCACAATTCCTTGAATCTCTTCAACGGCAATAGGGTCGACACCCGCAAAAGGCTCATCGAGCAAAATAAACTTGGGGTCAACCGATAATGCCCGAGCAATCTCTGTTCGACGGCGTTCGCCACCCGAACACACAATTCCTTTGTTTTTACGTACGTGCGTAAGGCTGAATTCTTCAAGTAACGATTCTGTCTTTTCTTTTCGTTGAGCTTTAGTGAGTTCTGGCTTGGCCAACTCGAGTACGCCCAAAATATTTTCTTCAACACTTAAATCTCTAAAAATAGATGCTTCTTGTGCCAAATAACCTACACCTAACTTCGCACGTTTATACATCGGCAGCGAAGTAATATCCATATCATCGAGCCATACTTTGCCACTATTGGGTTTTACGAGTCCAGTAGCCATATAAAACGATGTAGTTTTGCCAGCACCGTTTGGCCCGAGAAGTCCAACAATTTCGCCCTGCCCTACTTGGTAGCTTACGTTGTTATTGACCAGTCGTTGACCGTACTTTTTTATTAAATTTTCTGTTCTTAATATCATATTTTTTAGTCCACAGTCGATGGACAATAGACGACAGTTAAATAAAGTAATAAAAGCCGTTACGTATCATTTAAAGCCCAAATTTACAGAGTTTTATTCAAAAACTCCTGTTAAAGTTTGTTAAGGCAGCAAACGCTTCTTAAAACTATTGACCTTCAGTCTATCGACGGTCGTCTAATATTTTATATCTTTAATCATCAACTGCAAAGAAGTCTTATTATTAAAGGTATTTTCATCTACCTGATAAGCAACACTAAAATATTTATTGTTGTTCAATTGTCCGAGATGTTCTTCGGCCATTCCAAAGCCAACCGCTGTCAGAATCGCTCCCGTTTCTTCCTCAAAAAGCTCCAAACGCAAATGCTTTTCTTTCATTACTCTTGGCGTATATTTGAGCGTAAGGTTTTCGGTCACGAAAACTGGTTGCATATTTTCTGGCCCAAAAGGAGCCATCTGATTCATGATTCGATAAAATTTAGGCGTAATTTCAGCCAGTTTTATCTTTAAATCAACGGTCACAACGGGCGTTAATTGCTCAGGCGTAATGTATTTACTCACCACTCTATCAAACTCTAACCTAAACGCATCAATATTTTCGATGGGCATGGTCATACCCGCAGCATGCGTGTGTCCGCCAAACTGTTCGAGCAATTCAGCACATTCTTCAATAGCTCCGTAAAGATTAAAACCCGCCACCGAACGTGCAGAACCTGCCGCTTTTTCGTGCGATTTTGTAAGAATAATCGTAGGTCGGTAATATTTTTCGATACAACGGCTCGCCACAATTCCGATAACGCCTTTGTGCCACTCTTCTCGGTACAAAACCGTACTTTTAGCAGTATTGAGCATCCACTCATCGCCTTCAATCATTGCCAGAGCTTCTTCGGTCATGCGTGAATCATGTCCTCTACGCTCAGTATTATGCTTCTGAATTTCGTGGGCAAACTCAAGAGCTTCGTCATAATCTTCTGATAATAAAAGTTGAACGGCCGCCTTGGCGTGCTTGATTCTTCCTGCGGCATTGATTCTTGGCCCTAACACAAATACCACATTCTCGATATTCATTTGGGTCGTAAAACCTGCTACTTCTTTCAGTGCTTTTAGCCCGATTCGTGGACTTTCGTTGAGCTTTTTCAAGCCATAAAAAGCCAGCACTCGGTTTTCGCCCGTAATCGGTACGATATCAGAGGCAATACTTACGACACATAAATCCAGAAATTCGTAAAGATTTTCAATGGGCTTTTGGGTGCGGGTACAATAGGCTTGCAGTAGTTTAAAGCCAACACCATTGCCTGTTAATTCTTTGTACGGATACGGGCAGTCTTTACGTTTTGGGTCGAGTACGGCTACCGCATCGGGCAGGGTATCATCAGGTTCGTGGTGGTCGCAGATAATGAAATCTATGTTGAATTTATCTTTCGCCAAAGCCACTTTATCTTGGGCTTTGATGCCACAATCTAAACAAATAACCAACGATACACCTTGCTCGGCCGCCCACTCAATACCTTGTACCGAAACCCCATACCCTTCTTCGTAGCGGTCGGGATTATAATATTCTAAATTACCATAAAACGTTGATAGAAAACCATATACCAAGGCCACCGCTGTTGTGCCATCAACATCATAATCGCCATAAACCATTATTTTTTCGCCATTTTCAATCGCTTCTTTGAGGCGAGTAACGGCTTTTTCCATATCTGGCATCAAGAATGGGTCGTACAGGTGTTCGAGTTTCGGGCGAAAGAAATCTCTCGCGTCATCAAAAGCCGTGATTCCTCGTTGCACAAGCATGGCAGCAAGTGCTTTATCAACATTGATAGCTTGCGAAAGTTCGACGACCGATTCGATGCTTGGAGTGGGTTTATAAGACCAACGTTTTTCGGGCATTGTGTTTTTTTCTAATATTGAAACGTAAAATTACAGATTTATAGCACGATTAAAAAGATTTGACCGATTCACACGCCGTTTCTACCGAGAATTAAGTTTATTTCTTAGACTAAAACACAAAATCTACGAATCTTTATAAAATCTTTATACACCAATACCTTTGTTTTACATTTCATTTATAAACTTCCGCCTACATTTGCATCATACTAACGACTCCAACTAATGAAGAAAATTCTGACAAAAAAATATACGCAAGGCAATTCGGCATATTTGATAAGTATCCTCATTATATGTCTTATTTCGGCCATTTGTTATCCGTTTAGTGATTTCATTGGCTATCGCACCGTTGCCCTTATTCTTTTATTTACGGTTTCGGTCTTGGCCATGAAGTTGAGCCTTTACCCCGTGCTATTATCAGCGGTTTTGAGTGCTTTTATCTGGGATTTTTTCTTTATTCCTCCGCATTTTACGTTTCATGTATCAAAGTCGGAAGATGTACTGATGCTTGTGATGTATTTCATCGTGGCCATGCTCAATGGGGTTCTCACGGCTCGTATCAAGCACTTTGAAAGTTTGGCGATTCAGCGAGAAGAACGGGTAAATGCCCTGAAACTTTATGACACACTTTTTAATTCGATTTCGCACGAGTTTCGTACGCCAATTGCAGCTATCTTGGGAGCGACCGATAATTTATTGACCGATAATTCGAAATTCAGCGAAGCCAATAAAACCAATCTTTATCAAGAAATAAACACAGCGGCTGACAGGCTTAACCGACTTGTAGGCAATTTATTGAATGTTTCGAGGCTCGAATCGGGGTCAATTCGCCCGAAATTAGATTGGTATGACCTCACCGAATTGATTCATACAGTCATTAATCAACTGGAAACTGAGCTAAAATTTCATAAAGTAAAAGTAGAACTGCCCCCTAATTTACCTTTTCTGAAACTTGATTTTGGGCTACTCGAACAAGCCATTTATAATATTCTTTATAATTGCTCGATTTATACGCCCGAAAAAACGCTTATTCATATTTCGGCCGATTACATTGATGGCGAATGTATTATCAAAATTCAAGATAACGGCAAAGGTTTTCCGATAGGTGATTTATCTCAAGTTTTTACCAAATTTTATCGCTCAAAAAACACGCAAACGGGCGGTTTGGGTTTAGGTTTATCCATCACCAAAGGCTTTATTGAAGCTCATGGAGGCACTATTAAAGTAGGCAATACGGCAGGAAGTGGGGCTTTGTTTACTATTGAAATTCCGACCAAAGCCAACTGGGGCGATGATTTCAGCGGAGGATTTTTACAATAAACACAAAAAGACATGAATAATCCAACAATATTAATCATCGACGACGAAGTTCAGATTCGTAAATTATTAGAAATAACTCTTTCGGCCAATGATTTTCGTGTACACGAAGCCAGTACGGGTAAGGAAGGGCTAATTTCGGCAGCGATGCACCCACCCGATTTGATTTTGCTCGACTTAGGGCTGCCTGACGAAGACGGACAGAGCATCTTGAAAAAACTCAGAGAATGGTACAAAGCTCCTGTTATTATTCTGTCGGTACGAGACAACGAAGATGACATCATTCAGGCACTTGATAATGGAGCCAACGATTATCTAACGAAGCCTTTTCGCACAGGCGAACTGTTGGCCAGAATCCGAACAGCACTCCGATTGGCACAAAACACCGAAAATGTACCTTTACGAGAATATGGAAGTCTAAGTATTAATTTCACGGCTCGAATTGTAAAGAAAAACCAAGAAGTTTTGAAGCTAACCACTACCGAATATCAACTGTTGGTACTGATGGCTCAGAACGAAGGTAGGGTTTTGACTCACCAGTTTATTCTAAAAATCATTTGGGGGCCAAGTTATCTCGAACAATCGCAGTATCTGAGAGTTTTTGTGCGACAACTCCGCAAAAAAATTGAAGATAACCCCGACCAGCCCAAATATATCATTACCGAATCAGGGGTTGGCTACCGATTTGTTGGGAACGAAAAATAACTATCTTCGCTCCAATTTTATGCAAAATAGTATCAACATGAAGGGTTTCTTAATATTTATAGTGATTTTCACACAAACAACATTCATTGCTAATGCCCAAACTGATTCGTCTCGGAAAGTGGCTTTGAGTGCTTATCTTGAAACTTTTTATGGATATGATTTTGCCAATCCAGCAAATCATTTGAGGCCTGCTTTTACGTATTCGCACAATCGACACAACGAAGTAAACCTCAATTTGGGGTTTGTAAAAGTGGCCTATCAGCATAGTAAAAGTAGAGCAAACTTAGCCTTAATGGCTGGCACGTACGCAAACGCTAATCTTGCTGCCGAAACGGGTGTTTTAAAAAATATTTTGGAAGCAAACGTTGGTTTTAAAGTATCTCGAACTAAAAATCTGTGGCTCGATGCAGGTGTTTTTAGCTCACACATCGGCTTTGAAAGTGCCATCAGCAAAGATTGTTGGACACTAACCCGAAGCATTTTGGCCGAAAATTCACCTTACTACGAAAGTGGCATGAAACTTTCGTATAATTCTGATAACGAAAAATGGTTTTTGAGTGCGTTGGTGCTCAACGGTTGGCAACGAATCCAACGGCTGGAAGGCAATAACACACCTGCTTTTGGGTACCAGCTTACGTTTAAACCTAACGCCAAAATCAC
>JACCDQ011554963.1_pt1 | contig 20694 bp, 30 predicted proteins | sample 7446031 | NCBI WGS metagenome assembly JACCDQ01 (sample SAMN15323442, study PRJNA562643) | freshwater metagenome | isolation source: river surface water | place: USA:Blue River Watershed | collected 2017-08-17
CAGACCGCAGTCGGGGGCGGGGATGATCACTGCGACGTTTCCGCCATCAATTTCGTAGATGATACGGTTTTCCATACCCGCTCCTTATCGTGTAATGACGACATGCACTTGGGATGCGTCGAATGTGCCACCGCCATACGACGTTGTTACCTGTACCCCAGTTGTGCTTTGGGAGATGGTCGCCAGAGACGACCCGCCAAAGCTGGCAATGGTGCTGCCGGAGACCGCATAGTTCGCGTCAATCATGGCAGTCGTGAAGTTCACGGTGTAGTTCCCGGTCCCGTTGTCGGTGATGGACGACACGTTGCCGCTGGCTCGGATCGCGACGACCCCCGTACCGTTGAAGTTCACCCACGCGCGGGTGGCGTACAACGGGGCGTTTCCGGGGCCGAACAACTGGGTCGATGAATACGTCCCGCTGGCCCCGGTTGCATCAGCGTTGATCACAAGCCTGCCAAGAGATGTCGTGTCAACTTGGGCAAACAGGCCGATACCATTCCAGCCAACATAGATTTTGTTGGTCCCCATCGAAGTCCCGCCGCCCTGCTCCACTGGGGTGAAGCCGAGTGCAGCCTGTGCGCCAAGGTTGGCCCGCGCAGTGGCTGCGTCAGAGGCCCCGGTGCCGCCGTCCGCGACGGCAAGATCGGTGATGCCCGTGATGCTGCCGCCAGTGATGGAGACGGCGCTGGAGGCCTGCGTGGCGATGGTCCCAAGCCCAAGGTTGGTACGCGCCCCAGATGCGGTGGTGGACCCAGTTCCACCCATTGCAACGGCAAGCGCGACCCCAAGGCTCAACCCTCCGGTGACGCTCAGGTTGGTCGCGCCGGGGTCCAAGGTGTTGCCGAGGCTGAGACCACCAGAAGCGTGGAGTGTCATGGCCTGAGTGAAGGTGATCGGGTCTCCGGCAATCCCTGTTGGACCCAGAGACCAAGAGTGAGCGCCGTTGACCTGCGAGTACAGGGCGGCGGTGCTGCTGTTCTTGTACCGGAACGTCGAGGACGTATCGACGTAGGAGTTCGAGTACAGGCGCAGGAGGTTGCTGCCGACCCCACCAGTGATTGCCCCATAGCCACCGATGTCGATCCCACGCTCAATGACGCGCCATGCGCTAGGGACCGCACCAACACCATAGTTGCCAGATGCGTCCACACGGGTTCTTTCGATGCTCCCGGTGGTCACGGTGACGATGTTCGCGCCAATCGCCCGCAGGTCCAGAGTCCCGTTGTTCGACAACAGCGGCGTGGAGACGGAGGTGCTTCCGGTCAGCGTTGTGAACGTGCCAGCAGCAGGGGTGACGCCGCCGATCACAGCGCCATTGATCGTGCCGCCAGTGATGCTGACGGAGGAGGACGCCTGAGTTGCGATGGTGCCGAGGCCAAGCGTAATGCGGGATGTGGCGGCATCCGCATCGTCCAGCAGGGTGCGGGCATAGGCCGTCAGCGCAGTCGTCGCATAGGTGTCCGACGCCGTGGTGTAGATCATTTGGTTGGCAGCAGTCGTCAAGCCGGAGATCGACTGGAGTCCAGCATCATAGGCCTGAACACTGGTCCCGATGATCAGGCCCAAGTTGGCGCGGGCGTCGAGTGCAGTCGAGGCACCAGTCCCACCATCCGCGATGGCAAGGTCAGTGATCCCGGTGATGACGCCGCCAGTGATCCGGGCAGATGACATTGCCAGATGGTCCGCGATGCTGACAACAGCGGAGCCAGCCCCGGCACCGTTGGCGTAGATGATCGTGCTATCCCCAGCCAGTAGGGTGACGTTGCCGCCAGACCCCTGCGTGAAGATCACCGTCTGCGCCGTGGTGTTGTAGACGAAGTAAATCTTCTGGGCGTCGTTCGGGCTGATGGTGATCGTATGGGTTCCAGACGGCGTCCCGGTCAGGACCAGCGCCTTGTATTGGCCGTTCGACACAACCCCATCAGAGGTGGTCAGGGTAGACGAGGTGCCAGACAGGGACAGGGACAGGACGCCGTTGATGCCGACGTCGAGGATGTCACTGTTCGTGTTGACGGTGTCACCCCAAGAGCCAGACTGCTCCCCGGTTCCGGGCTTCTGGATGCCGAGGTTGTTGGTGTAAGTACTGGGCATTCCCTACCGCCTTATGCTGCCGTGTTGGTCCAGTTTGGACTTTGGGATGGTTCAATGGGACTATACCCCGGAGACTGGCTTGGAACAACCGTCCCGTATCCGGGCGTCTGACTGGGGGATACCTGCACCCAGTTCGCCGCCTCAGAAGGTTCGATTGAACTAAATCCGGGGTCTTGGACCGGGATCACCGGACCCCAGACAAGCACCTGCCCGACCCTTCCGAGTGCAGCGAAGCCAGACAGAGACACCGTAACTGAGGTGAAGGCGAACACAGAGCCGACGCCAGACGTCGCCTCAAGCCCAGTGACGCTGGCGATGGCGGAGCCTGATGCCACCACAGCCCCGCCAGAAGCCGCCGCAGATAGGCCATCCACAGAGACGGGTGCGCTGCCCGTCGTGGAGACAGAACCCACGCTGGCGGTCATCCCCGGCGCTGCGACGAACACCCTGATTCCGGTCTGAACCGTCACCGACCCAATGCTGGAGGTCGCCTCAAGCCCAGTGACCGAGATCGACACGTTCTGCGGCACGATGACATCGCCAACCTGACCAGCGGCAGAGACGCCAGATACAGATGAGATGGCACTGCCAGCCGCCTGAGATGTGCCAACCTGTCCGGTCGCCTCAAGGCCAGCGACTGAGGTTATCACCGAGGTGATGATGGAGGCCGAGCCTACGTCCCCAGTGGCAGAGACCCCTGTGACGGTCGTTGACCTGTTCTGCGGCACAAGGACGTCACCGACCTGACCAGATGCAGCGAGACCAGTGACGGTTGTCCGCGCCTTTCCGACCGTCTGGACGGTCCCGACAGAAGCGGTCGCGGACAGGCCAGTCAGCGTCGTGGACACGGACGTCGTGACGGTGACAGTTCCGCGCTGCCCCGTGGCTGCAAGACCAGTGACGGTCGTCCGTGCCTTACCAGATGCAGAGGCCTGACCGACTGCCCCAGTTGCCTCCAGCCCGGACAGGTTTACAGTGACGCCAACCCGCGAGGTGGCAGAACCGACAGCCCCACTCGCAGACACTCCGTCGAGGAAAACGATGGCACCAGCCACGGATGCGTCACCAACCTGACCTGTCGCAGAGGAGCCTGTGACGTTGACGTTGGCAGATGCGCCAGCGACCGTGTAGGTGATGATGATCAGGCCAGCGGAGCCGCCTCTGGACGACACCGATGCAGTGGAGCCTGAGACCGCAATGCCGCCAGAGCCAGCCCCATACAGACCACCAGATGACCCGACGGCTGGGGCTGTCAAGTTTAGCGCAGCAGCACCCCCACCGCCGCCTCCGGAGCCATACCCGTCTCCGTACTCCCTACCTGCTGCGCCGTTTCCATAAGCAGCACCACCAGCGCCCCCAAGGGCGTTATCACCAGCGCCGCCAGCCGTCTGACCAGTCGCAGCCAGAGCGGCTGCGCTGATGCCCGCGCCGTACCTACCAGCGGCACCGCCTGCGCCAGTCGCGCTTGTGCTGATGGTAGTAGTGGTCACAGCCCCCGCCGCACCACCAGAATACTTGACGGAGCCGACACCAGATGCGGCGGAACCGCCGGGGGCTGCCCCGAGTGTTGATGTTGAAATTGTTGTGGCGTACCCGCCACTGCCGCCCTTGGCTAGGACGGTGCTGGTGTTGACAAAGTAGGTGTCCCCGCCTGCATTACCGTTGGAGGCTGCGTTTGTGCTGACAGACACACCAGCGCCGCCAGAACCAATCGAATAGCTGACGCTGCTGCCGGGGGTCAGGGTCAGGTTCTCAATGCGCGAATATCCACCGCCACCGCCGCCAGTGGCCTTTGCGGTCGATCCGCTTGCACCACGAGCAACGCCAGCGGAACCACCAGCGCCGATGACTTCGATCATGTTGTCCGCGCTGTTCCAGTCGTTCGGAACAGTCCACGATGACCCGGAAGTCAGGAAGATAGTGAAGGTGGTCGTTGCGGTGGAGTACCCACCGGAATCCGCCACTGCGGTGGAGGCGATAGGCGAGAAGCCAAGCATATGTCAGGCCCCCCTTATGGTGGCGTCACGCTGCCGCGTAGTACCGGAAGAACATGTCGATGTCTGCCCCTGTCTTCCCTGCTGCCGCCCCCATAGAGACCACGAGGGGGTCGCTACGAAGCACGACCGAAGGGCGAACGGCGCGGGCCTTTGCTGCGAACTTCTGGTCCTGCGGCAGGCTGCCGATCAGCGCCAGAACGGCACTGGGCAGAGTGCCAGCCAGCCACGCCTCACCCTCCGCCTCAGTGATCCACGCCTCTGCGACAAGGCCAATCAAGAGTTGGGCGAACGAGATTGCCTGCGGTACTGGCGGTGTCTGGTCGTAGGATGCGACCTCTTCCGGCGTCATGTCCCGCACCGTCTCAACCCCGGTCATCACATTGATCTCACGGACCTGCATCGCCCATCACTCCCAGAAAATGTTGATGGTTCCAGCGTCAAAGGTGTCCGTGCCGTTCACGGTGGTGATCCTGACACGGTCCAATGCGTTGGTGAGGGTCAGCCTCCCGCCTCCGAAACGACTGTTCAGGGTGTCAATGGTGGCCATGTGAGAAGAAACCCACGAGTTGCCAGTGACCCTAGTCAGGACCATGTGTCCGTTGATAGAGCCTGCGGCCCCAGCTTGGAACATCACGAACCCTGCCGTGCTGTTTGCGGCACTCACCAAGTTCGCGCTGCCAGCGGCAATCCCCGTGGAGACATATCCAGTCGCGATGAACGACCCATCCCCAATGCGGACAAGCTGGTTGCTGGTGCCGCTGGTGCTGACCGCGCTGAAGATGATGGTGATCCTGTTCACCCACGACGGCAGCCCCGTGAAGTCAATGGAGGTTCCGCTCGTGGACGCGACGGACGTCCCGACACTGATGTTGTCTAGAATTTCCAGCGAAGAGGCGGTGACGTAGACAATCGCTGACCCGGACAGGTTCAACAGAGACCCTGTGCTGCTCTCGGTGAGGGTCCGCGACAGCGTCGTACCGGATGCCGTGTAGACACCGAGGCCGATCTCCCAGTCGTTGCCGTCTTCGATCACATAGCGAACCGAGTTGGTGTTGGCCACGCCAGCCGCTGCAAACGTCTGAAAACCAGTAACGGCGGAGCCGAGGGTAATCGTCCCCGTCCCCGTCGTGGCAGTGGTCATCTTGGCGCGGTTTGCCAGCGTGGTCATCGGTCAGGCCTCAGGCGATGCGGATGATGGCGTTCGTCGCGTCTGCTGTCGGGAAGACGATGGTGAAGTCGCCTGCCGTCGAGGTCCGGTCGGAGCCGAAGTCCAGCACCACCACGGTCGGGTTCGTCAGGCCAGCCGACGAAGTCGTGTTCGGGGTGGTGTTGTAGATCAGCGCCCCACGCGCGGTGATCGTCGCGGTGGTGAAGGTCAGGTCCGCGAAGTCAGTGAACGCCGTAGTGCCGGAGTTGACTGCCGTGACGTTCGTCAGGGTGCCGCCGCCAGCAGCATACGAACCCGAAGCGGCCACTTCGTTCGTCGCGGTGTACGTAGTCGTCGCAGCGGTGAAGCTGGCCGAGTTGGTGTACAGCGCCAGCTTGAAGACGTCCCCGGTGGTCAGGGTGAAGTCGTGGCATCCCTTCAAGAGTTCCGTCTTGAAGGAGGTACACATGAAGTTTCCGGTAAAAGCCATCAGAGCCTCCTGATCAGTTCCGCCAGTTCAGGATGCCCTGCATCCTTGATGGCATTGTACACGGTGGTGCGGTCAGAGGCGATAGCCTCGCGCATGTAGATGGCCACGACCGCCTCAATGTGGGCCTTGAAGGCGCGGGCCTGATCCCGGATTTCGGCTGGTGCCGAGTCCGAGACGTACATCAGCCTGTTGGCGCACCGAGCGGCGACCTCCTCTGGGGTCTGGCCACGGCCACTGGTGGTGTGGACTTCGACCAGCGGCGCATAGCGCGGAAGTTCCATCGTCATTGTCTGCGTCATTCCATCCTCGCCTCTCCATCCCGGTAGCTGTCGCGCTTGCTGCGCTGATCAACGACGCCAAGCTGGGCCATCGCTGAATCGTACCGGGACTGGTACGTTGCCATCAGATCGGGTTCACCCTTCATGAAGGTGTACGCCTCAAGGAGGCTGCCGTACAAGAGTGCGCCTTCGGCATTCTCACCCAGCCACGACGTCCCCTGCGTCACGATGGACGGCGGGTCGTAGTAGTACTGGACCTCCACGACGTAGTTGCCGTTGGGGGTGGGGCCGAGAAGGAAGTTCCCGGTCGCGGTGGGGACGTCACCGTCGAACTGGGCGTAGTACTTGGGGAGGCCTGTGACGCTGGGGTCAGGGTAGGCCTCCCGCATGAAGTTCATGTCCTTGTCGTAGAGGTAGCTGTACGAGCCAGCCCCGTCGATCACGGCCAAGGAGAACATCGACAGGAAGTCGGCTGGACGCGCCAGATAGCGGTTCCCAGACTGCATGGTCCCTGTCGCGTTCTTGCGGAGTTCGGGGATCAGGACGGACCTGTAGATGCGCTGCTCCGCCTGCTGCACGAACGTGGGAATGTTGGCCACGAAGGTGGCTTCCTGATTGTCCGTGTAGTCTTGGATCGCCTGCGTCAGTTCAGCGTAGTTCATCTCTCACCCCGAAAGTTCGTTCGAACTTTTCAGTCCGTGTAGCAGCCGCCGCGCTTGGCCGCGCCCATGCCACGGGCGACCTTGCCACCAGTGACCATCTTTTTCGGAGCGTCATGCTTCTTGTCGGCAGCGGACTTCTCCCAGCTTGCCATGCTCATGCCGCGCTTCTTGGCCATCGCCTTGTCTTCGCGCATGTCCTTGGCGGAGCCTTCGACCTTGCCGCCCTTCTTCATCTCGCGGGTCGAGCGGAGTTCGACCGACTGCGGGCTGTTGCGGTCATTCATCGGGTTGCGCTTGGGGCGCAGGGACTTCTTTGGTGCAAGGCTCATGGGGGTCTCCCTTACGAGGTTGTGATGGTGACGGTGCCAACCGAGGCTACCATATACTGCGCCGAGTTCCAAATTGGGTTCCACCCCCACAGGGCGTTGGCCTCTGCGAGTGAGGTGTCCGGGCGCGGGTTGTACAGGGACTGCGGGTCGTTGATCTTCACACGGCCCAGAAAGTTCTGGGGCTGGTCCGGGTCTCGGACGTCGCGCCCAACTCTGGCACCCGTGCGCCTGCCGTTCCTGAACTCATAGACGAGGTCACCCAGAGGGTATCTGAACCCCGTCTTGTCACAGAATCCAAAGGCCTTGCTGCCCTTTGCATATGCCATCAGTAACTCCACGGGCTTGCAGGGACGAAGCTGACCGACGAACGGTCACGGTCTTCCTCCGCTGCCAAGGTGAACTGCTCCTCGTACTCCTGCTTCAGCATCGGCACCAGAGCCTGCGACTTGGGCTTCTTCGCCGCGATGTAGTACGCCAGCCCAGCGACCAGAGCCGGGACGAACCGGGGAGGGATGCTGGTCACATCCGCGCCGATACCGGACGCCAAGCCGTCGATGAACTTCAGGCGATAGTACATCAGGGTGTAGGGCATCGTGGCGTCAGGGATCGGCCACAGGGTGAAGTCGGTCGAGGTGGCCAGACGCCTGACGTAAATCTGGGTCGGCCTGCCCGTGATGTTCTTGTTCGTCTGCTGGGCATAGGTCGAGACCGAGATTCGCTCCACGAAGGTGTCGGTCTGGTTCTGCCCAGTGCCAGTGCGAAGCTGGTGTTCGATGATGTCCACCGTGCCGGAGGGCAGGGTGTACGTCGCCGTCCCGGCCACCAGAGGGATGGTCCCAGCTTCAATGGTCCAGAGGTTGATGCCCCGGTTGGCCCACTCCAGCGTCATGAGATTGAGGCTGCGGCGGGCCGTCTTGAGGTCGTAGCCAGACCGCATTTCGAGGCCAGCCCGTTCAAAGGCCTCCTCAAACAGTTCGGGAAGGTCTGGTACGACGATGGTCATTACTTGCCTCTTGCCGCTTTGGCGTTGTCAACGAGGTTGGGGTATGGGCGACCAGCCGATTTGGCCGACGCCTTTGCCTTGGCCTTCTGGTCCGGGGTCAGCTTCTTGCTCTCGCCCTTCGGCGCGGGCTTCTCCCAGAACTTCTCCTTGGCGGTGTTCGGGTAAATCTTGGTCCCCTTGCGGATCATACCATCTTCCCCTTGCCCTTGCCGCGCATGGCGCAGCCGGAACCGCGACCGACCTTGCCACCACTCTTCATGGCGGTCGGCGCAGCCTGCTTGGCCTTGTCCTTCTCGGTCATCGGGGCCTTGCCCTTCGCGGCGTTGATCGCAGCCCCAATGGGGGTCAGCTTCATCAGGCCCTCCGGTCGGCCCGACTGGAGGCTCTTCGCCAAGGCAGCGGCGGGACTGAGCATGGCAAGGCCACCGTCAGCCTTCTTCATGACGCCGTCTCTGGAGGAGCGGGTGACGGCAATCTGCTTGCCCATGCTGGAACGACCGATGCTCACTTCTTCTTCCCCTTCGACATGCCAGCCTCAGAGAGGGCGATGGCGATTGCTTGCTTCCGGTTCTTGACGATGGGTGCCTTCTTCGGACCCTTTGGGTCTTTCCCGGCATGGAGTTCCCCGGCCTTGAACTCCTTCATCACCTTGCCGACCTTGTCGCTCTTCTTCATGGCGTCACCTCAACACTTCCATGCCCGAAGGCTCTTGTTGATCCGGCTGTCCGGATCGTTCGCAGTCTTGGCGCTGGTCAGCTTCTTCTTCATGCCCTTCATGCGGGCGCAGAAGCTGTCACGACGCGCACCACCCTCAGGCTGTGGTGCCTTGAGGTTCATGCCCTGAGCCTTGGCGGAAGCCCGACCCTTGGCGTTCAGGCCCCCATTGGGGTTCTTGCCTTCCTTGCGCGTCCAAGCCGGGGTCTTTGCCATGTTACCGCCTCATGCCCTGTTCGATGCTGTCCAGCTTCGACAGCACTGCCTTGAAGTTCTCGCGCATCTCCTTGAACTCGCGGTCGTGCGCTTCCTTGTTCGCAGCGTGGACGGCCTCCAGCACTGCGAGTTTGGTCGCGTGGTCCTGCTGGGTCTTGTGCATGACCCAAACGAAACCAGCGACCGGGAGAACAACCCACTGCGCGATGAACTGCGCGACGTCGATGAAGGACACATCAGCCATAGAACACCGTCACCTTTGCTGCGGTGGGAAGGGTCACATGGACGTCGGTGTCGAACAGGATTCCCTCGCCGGGGATCAGGTTCGCAAACGGGTTGTTGGTGTTCGCGGGGATGTTGAATTGCAGGCGAATCACGCCAGAAGCCCCACCATCGCGGAAGATGATGTCCCCTGCGGTCCCGCCAGACAGACACTGGTAGCCCTTGACGCGAACCCTGCCAGTGACAGCCGTCCCGGTCGCCTCCGCATGGACGGCTTTTACGTCAGTTTGCATCGCCATTGTTTAGCACCCCTGTGGCTGTGAGGTTGACGTTCCCATCAGGTCACCCCGCGTTTTTGATCAGGACGCCCTCAAGCTGGACAGAGCCGGGGGCAGCGTTCGATTGCATCAGTTGCCACTGTACATCCGTGCCTCCCACATATCCACGGGGGACGATCCGAGTGGACATGTAGAACTGCGTGAATGGGGCATTGAGGACGACGTTCACGGTGGAGACGCCACCGGAGATGGTCTGTGACCACACCCTGTAGGTGCAGTACTGGGTGCCGTTGTTCGTCGTGAACGCCTGCGCCCTCCACAGGTAGAAGGTGTACCCAGAGGGTACGGTGTAGATGCTGGCCTGAGATCGGCCAGTCCCTGCGTTGATCTGGGCATATGTGACCCCACCGTTCGCAGCCGTGATCACGCCGACAGAAGTCCCGCTGGTGATCTGCATGGCGTTGATGCGAAAGAAGTCTGCTGTGCCGGAAGTCACTGTCCCGCTGGTCCCGCCAGAGAACGTGACGACGGCGGTCTTCATTCCATAGTTCGCGTCCAGCCCGAAAACGGTCATCGTGACGGTCTCGGCCAATGTGCTGGAGAAGGTCATCGCCACAGATGAAGACGGGTACACATAGTCCGTGTCATGGGACTTCTCCCAGACAGCCCGGAAGCTGGTCCCATGCGAGGTGTTATAGCCTTGCACGTTGACGAGGCTGTGGTAGCTGATCTGCCCACGGCCAACTTGCAGTTCGAAGGGTTCGATCTTGCCGAACCTTGAGATTGAACTGATTTCGCCGCCCATGAGCAGACCTCCTTTTCAGTGACGGGGGATCGCCCTATCAGACGTCCCAGACACCGCTGTTGTACATGGTGTACACGAAGACACCCGTGAAGGTGCCGCCCGTCGCGGCGGAAGCGCCGACCTTGCCGAAGACGCGCGTGTCTGCGGTGATGCCAGTGCCGACGACCAGCGAACCGTTGGCACCGTTGATGGTCCCCTTGGTGTCTGCGTCAGCTTCGTTGAAGAAGCCGTCCGGGGTGCCGGAGGAACCGATGTCAACGGTCGGGTTGGTGCCGCCAGTCGCGCCGCCAAGGCTCAACAGGTACAGCGGGACAGCGCCAGCGGGCAGCGTGAAGAACGCGCCAGTGGTGGCCGAGGTGCCGATGCGGACAGCAGCAGCGGTGGAGGCGGTCGGGTCAAACGAGATGACGACGGCCATCGTCAGCGGGCCGGGGGTCACACCCGACTCTTTGGCCGCGCCGCCCGTGGACCGCATAAGGCCTTGGAAAGTGTTCAGTGCCATGTAGGTCTCCTGTCATTGGCAAGTCGGGATGATCCCGTCAGGAACAGGGTGGATTGTACGACCTCACCGGACAAAAAGAAAGGGCGAGGTTTCCCCCGCCCAATCCAGAAGTTCCATTGAACCTTTCGGCTCAAGCGCCGGGGCAGCCGTAGATGCCCAGCGGGTCCGAGACGCCGAACGAGTAGCGTTCGCGGGACTTGTAGCGCACGTTGCCCGTGTCAAAGTCACCGTCCATCGACTGCGTGATCGCGGTGCGGACGAAGTGCTTCATGCCGTTCGGAACGTCGGTGGTGATGAACCAGCCATCGGTGTCCGTCAGGTAGTGGTTGACACGGTAGCCTTCCGGGATCGACCCGTTGGTCTTCAGCGCGTTGATGTCGTTGTCGGCGGTGCCGACGCGCAGTTCCGTCTGGAGCAGACGGGTGGCGACGAACATCAGCGACGGCGGAACGATCAGCTTGCGCGGACGGGCGGCGATCAGCAGGCCACGTTCGTCCTTGAACGCAGCGATGTCGATCACGGCCTGTTCGAGGGCGGTCTCGTTCAGGTCAACGTCAGTGCCGGGGCGGTTCGAGTTGGTCACACCAGCCACGGTCGGGTGGGCGGTGTTGAACAGGGTCACACCGTCGCCGGAGTTGAAGGTGGTGAAGCCGCTGTTCAGCAGCGAAGCCGCCTTGACCTGCTTGGTGTAGGCCATCGCCCGTGCCAGCGCCTTGGTGTAGCGGGCCGACAGCGAGTCGTACAGGTTGTCTTCCATCGCCTCTTCGGTGATGGAGAAGCCCATCGCCACGGTCTCGTGGTTGTACCGTGCGGTGAACGATTCCTGCGCGTTGTCATAGGCGATGGCGGAGCCTTCAGCCTTGACCGGAGCAGCGCCGAAGCCCGACAGCTTGACCTCTTCTTCGAACGAACGTTCGGAGGTTTCGGTCTCGTAGATTTCGGCATGCTCGTTTTCGTACTTCTTGTACTCCAGACCGAACAGGGCGTTCAGGCCGGGAAGAAGTTCTTTGAGTGCCTGTGCGCGTGAAATTGCCATAGTTCAGCCCTCCTTACAAGCCAACGGCGTTGGTCAGGCTGTGGTAGCCCGGATTGAACTTGACCAGCACCTCGCCGTAGGTGTCGCCCGAAGCCGAGACGATACCGACGATGCGGAAGGCCGCAGTGGTCGTGACCACGGTGGACTCCAGCGCGGAGGTCGAGTTGCCCGTCGCGGTGTTCCCGGTCGAGGTGGACTGGACAGCCGCGAAGAAGGTGTTGGTGCCGAGGGCGGTCTGCGCCACCGAGCCATCCAACTGCGCTTGGAACAGCACGTTCGGATCATCGACCACATAGGCCTTGATCGAAGTGCCAGTCGGCGCAGCGTAGCTGGCGGGGTAGTACTGCGAGAAGATCAACTGCCCTTGGGCGTTGACGTACTCACAGCCCACGAACACGCCCAGCGAACCAGTCAGCGTGGTGCCAGCAGGCAGCGCGTTGGTGGTGGCATCAGCGCCCGTCGCGGTGGACAGAACGATGTAGCCGTTGGAGTCGAGGTTCACGACCGAACCGTTGAAGATGTTGGTCGCGGTGCCAGCGGGGTTGATCAGGTACTGGGACGTCGCCCCAGCATACGGAAGGCCATCTGCCCGTTTGACGGGACGCAGGCCGTAGGGTGCGTTGACCATCGACATGTGTCGAGTCTCCTACATTCTGTTTCGACTGGCGCGGGCCTCAGCCCTTGCCGAAGGAAGTTCGGGTCGAACGCTCAGGGCGAAGCACTGGCATCCGAGGGTCGGATTCGCGGAGGTAACTCCGGTCCACAGCGTCCATCTGGTTCTGGGCCTGTTCGGCCTGACCCATGACACGTTCCTCAGCCCACTCAGCGGGGATGCTGCACAGAAGCAGACCACCGACTTCGATGTTCTCAGGGAACCTGCTGTTGTGGTCGGACATGACCTTCAACTCAGGAAAGTCTTTCGCCAAGCACGGGGTGTAGCCCTCGCGGAAACGGCTGGAGACGTTCTTGTTGTCCTCATTACCCAAGGTGGAGGTGCGAACCCAACGGAACTTCAGTCCGTCGCGGGGATCGGGGGTAGGGACGAGCGACTGGCGGGTCCATCCCTTGCGGCGTTCACCACCTTCACGGGTCGTCAGGGTGCGTGGGGTGCGATCAGCCATTGGATGAATCCTTCAACATTTGCGCCGCATACTGTTGGGGGGTCAACCCAAGGCGCTTGGCGAGAGCGACCTGAGTGGAGGTGAGAACCACCTTGCGGGGTGTTTGGGCTGACGCTCTGCCAGCCGGGGCCACCACGTTGCCAGCCTGCCGACGCTGTGGTTTCACCTCTTCGGAGGCATCGGCAAACCTGTCTGGGAATGCGCGGCGAACCGCAGCATCAATCTGACTATAATACTGATCGGTGTCTGGAGCAACTCCAGAGCGAACCAGCTTTTCGTGAGTCCCCATCGCCAGCGCGGTGATGTCTTCGTCACCGTTCCGCATGAACCACGGGTTCTTCTGCGCCCACTCCTGAGCCTTCCCACTGGGGGCAGGGACGGTGGGTTTCGGCTGCTGGACCGGGGCCTGCTGCACAGGGGCCTGAGTGCGGGCCGGGGGCTTGTAGGAGTTCAGCCGGAACTCCTCGTTCTTCAGGTCGGCCATCTTCGACTGGGCCTCTGCCATCGCGTCGGCATCGCCAGTCTCGTATGCGTTCTTGAAGTCCACCTTGGCTTGGGCAATCTGCACGGCAAGGCGCTGCTTGGCCTGATTGACCAGCACACCCTCGCCCTCTTCCAGCATCCGCTGGAGGCGCAGCTTCTCATCGCGTTCCTTCTGCGCGAACGAGATGGCCTCATCACGCAGGCGGGCAGCCTCCTCCTTGGCACGGCGTTCCTCATGGAACTCGTACTTCAGCTTCTTGATGCGCTTCTGGACCGACTCGGAGTAGGAGGCGATCTCATCGTCCTCCGGCAGTTCCGGCTCTGCGCCATCAGGGCGGCGGGCTTTGTCGCGGTCCTGTTCGGGCGTGTCGTCAACGACCTCAAGTTCGAAGTCGTCTTCGTCGTCAATCTGCTCTGCGGCGTTGGTGTTCATTCAAGAACCTCCCAGTCTGTGGCGAGGATGTCGGTCTGGCTTGCCAGCCACCCCATGAGGATTTCGCCCGTTGCGGTCTTCATGGTGATGCAGGGAAGAACGGTGGCAGCGCCGCCTTGCTCCTCAGCATAGGACCGATTCGGCCCAGCCCAGAATTTTTCCGAAGGCAGGGCAGCAGCGCCCGGAGACAGCGCCAGCCACATCCCCTTTCCATTCCAGCCGGAGCGCGCGACACGCTTCCCGGCCTTCATCGCCCTAATTGCGTCTCCAAAGTCCATCACAGGTCACCTTGAAGTCTCTGGGGTTTGAAGATCGAACGGTTGACCTCCATGAACCCGGTTTCGATGTGGCGGCGACCGACCGCGAACCAGCGCGGATCGACTCCGGGCATCTCCGCAACGATGTCGAGTTGGCGGAGGATCATCTCCTCCAGCCGCTTGTTCTGGTTCACCAGAGCGACGGCCTGCTGGCTCTGCGGGGTATACCCTGCGATGGGAAGTGGGTTCAGGTCGGTCATGCGCGGCTGTACCCCCGTGGGTCTTCGACCACCGCTTCGACGGTGTCGTCGTTGATCAGGCGGAACTCCTTGCCATGCACCTTGAAGCGGGTGCCGGAGTAGGAGCGGAAGATCACGAAGTCGCCGTCCTTGCACCACGGGCCGGAAGGGAAGCGGTTCGGGTCAGCGTATGCTTCGCTGCCCACCTTCAGGACGTACCCGATCAGGGATGCCGTCTCTTCAGCGTTGCGGCGTTCATCGGGGATGAACACGCCACCTTGGGTCTTCTGGTTGATCTCTGGGATCGCAATCAGGATGCGGTATCCCTTGGGTTCCGGCAGCTTCGACAGAAGGTCGTCGTCGCCAATCTTGTTGTCGGTGTACATTTCTTCTCCAGCAGTGGTTTTAGGCCCACCGTTACCTGTTGCTCACGCCCGACGAACGCAACCTAGACCACCACAGACTAGGATTCAAGAAACCTCTGCTCGACGTCCTTGATGTCACCTTCCATCTTCAGGAGGGCGGAGTACTCCCCGACCATGCGGGAGTACTCATCGTAGGACTTGGCCCCACCTCCGGCCAGAAAAAGTTCAATAGACCTTTTCTGGTCTTCGACCTTGGTCAGGATCAGGCCGCAGATTTCAGTTTCCATCTGCCTTCACCCCCGGCTTCTGAACCTGCGCGGCAGCCAACTGCTTGGCGACGTCGATGCCGATGCGGACACCTTCGGTCTTCTGGCTGATCTTGGCGTCTTCGATCTGCGATGCCACCCGGACGCCCAGACGCGCACCCTCGCGGCGGTCCTCCGACCGGATGCGTTCGCGCTGCACAGAGACATTCTCCTGCGCCTTCATCGCGTCCAGTTGCAGCTTCTCGCGCTCCAGCGCCAGCTTGCCCTGAACCTCCATCTCCTTGATTTGGAGTTCCTTCTGCTGGATTTGGGTCAGCGGGTCTTGAGCCTGCTGCTGGGCCTGCTGCTGGGCAGCCTCCTGCTGGTTCTGCTTGAGGAGGCGGTCTGCTGCCATCGCGGTGAGGCGCGACAGTTCGACCTCCACATCCTCCGGCAGGGGCTGATCCTCGGGCGGCAGTTCGACGCCAAGGCGCTTCTCGATTTCCTTGCGGTACTGCATGGCCACATGCTCGGTGATGTGGGCTGCCATCGCAGCTTGGATCGCGGACGCGAAGGGCGACTGGCCGACCATCTGCTGGATTTTCGGGTCTTGAGCAGCGGCCATGTGAGCAGCGATGTGGGCCTCGTGGTCCTGATACAGGAAGGCCTTCACAGGCTCCTGCTTCAACATGGCCATGTTCTCGCTGATCGGGTCTTTCGGCTTGATGTCCCCCGGCAGCTTGATGATGTCTGCGGCATCCTGAATGCCCAGAACCTCCAGCATGTTCCGGTGCAGACGGCCCAAGTCATAAAGCTGGGGTGCCTGCTGCGCCATCTGGAGGGCGGCTTGGTACTGCATCACCCGCTGCGCCATCGTGGCGGCGTTGGGGTCCGAGACCGGGATCACATCGACCCTGTCGCTGAAGTCCTCAAGGCGGTCGAACTCGCCTTCGGTGTCATAGGCGTACTTGCCGTCCATGAAGTCCTTCACGACCCCAGCGATGAGGCGGAGTTCCTTCTTCATCGACGCATGCAGGCGGGCCTGAACGCCAGACATGACCTTCATGTTCCGCTCAAGCAGGGCCAGCGTGGTGCCGACCGGAGCCTGCGCCGACATGTCGCTGATCTTCACATCGGCCACAGAGCCAATGCGACGGCCCTCTTCCACGATGTTGGACAGCAGTTGGTACAGGACGGTCGATGGTTCCTTGTACGGCAGGAAGGCGATGGAGTCCCGGATCGAACCGGACGGGACGTCAACGTCGCGGAACTCGCCGGGACGCAGCGGGGTGCTGTCGCCCTTGATGCGGAGGCCACGGGCCTTCAGACCAGCGGGCAGGTTGGCAAGGGTGCCAGCGTCAACAAGCTGGCGCAGGATGGAGGTGGCAGACTTGGTCAGGCCACCGATCAGGTGGATCAGGCCAATGCCGTAGAACCCCATGCCGGGGAGGTAGCAGTAGTGCGCGAAGTGCATGCGCTTCCGCTTCCGCTCGTCATCGGCGTACCAGTTGCGGCGGATCGACAGGATAGTCTGGGACGACTTGTCGATGGTGATAACGTAGGGACGGGCGATGTCGTCGCCGTCGTTGAACCCCTCCGGCATGACCATATCAACGTGCATCTCAAGGATCATGTAGCGGTCGTCGGAGTGGTCGGTGTCTTGGACACCTTGCAGCTTGTCGTACTTGTCCTGAATGTCGCTCTTCTCGAACGCAGGCTCAGGCAGTTCGACGTCCCGGTACAGGCCAGCGGCCTGCAACTTCATGATCTCCGTCTTGGTCTTCCGCATCACATGCGTGTACCGCTCGGAGTCAGCGATGTTCGACGCGCCATAGGCGATGACGAAGTCTTCTGCCGGGACGAACACTGCCTTCGGAACCTGAAGGTTCGGGTCGTAGTACACCTTCTTGAAGGCACTGCCCGCCAGCGCGAGGCGGAACAGAAGCTGTTCGGTCTCTTCGCGGTAGTCGGGGATTTCCTCCGTCAGGAGGTAGTTCATCTCGTTCTCGACACGGGTCGCCTGCGCCAGCTTGGCTGCCGTGATCTTGCCCATGATCTTGGTGCGGACGGGGCCGGAGGCTGGGTACAGTTCGCCCATCGCCTGCGCTTGGAAGTGGATGGCCGCTTCGGTCAGCATCGGGTGGAAGACGCCGGATGCCCCTTCCCACGGCTGGGTGCGGTCTTCGATCTTCATGCCCAGAAGGTCCAGACCCTTCACATAGGCCATCGCCCACTCGCCGCGCGTCTGCCTGTCGGACAGGAAGAACCCGATCAGTTCGTTGGCCATGCTCTGGAGGTCGCCGTCGTCAAGCAGTTCAGCGAGGTTGGCGTCATGGTCGATGTCTGCCGTGACGTCAGGCTCGACGCTGACCTCTTCGAACTCGATGATCAGACCACCGTCCTCTGTCGGCGTGGTGGTGGAGTTTTCGGAGATGACGTCTTCGTCCTCCGGCAGAGTATCCTCAACCTCAGATTCGATCTCAATGTCGAACGGGGTCATGGTCTTGTCCACGGCCATTGGGCGTCTCCCAGAAAAGTGCAAATGAACTATAGCAGGAACCGTGTGCCTGCGGGAAGTGCGATGTCGAGGGGTCTGGTTTGGCAAGCGACCCCGGAAGGGTGGGGTGTCCGGGGTCGCTCTAAGCCCGATGCAGGTAGGTCAGGAACCGCACCGGGAATCTGGTGTGAGGTGGCGGTGAACGAACATCGTAGGGCCGTGGCTGCACCTGACTTCGCTTCAACCATACAAGAAACCGCTACGCGGAATTTGTGAACCACCTCACGCGAATCACCCTATACGAGGGTCATGGGATGTCAAGCCATGAAGTCTCTCAAATGCCCTTAAATTGGCGCGTGAGACTTCTTCTTCGTCCCTGAGACTCTTCGACCCACGCTGCACCCTGCCCTTCTTGTACAGTGCCGTCTCGTATTCACGGATCAGGCGCTGGTGCCGTTCGATGATCTCCTTCGAATGGGCAGGCTTCTCCTCAGTAGTACTCCACAGGCTCTCTATGCCCATCGTCTTCTTCCCAATCATCGGTGTCTATCCTGATCCATCCGCCCTGCCGGAACCTGATGAGAGCCTGCGAGACCGAATCGACGTAGTCGTCGTGGTCCCCCGAAGGGAAGGCAGCGCATTCTTCAATGACCTCCTCGGCCCAGCGTGTTGGAGGGTGCCACACACACCCAGCGGAGAACAGGTCTGAAACGGCGTTGACCCGCGCAATCTTGTCGTTGCCCCGGCTGGGAACGAACTCGGTCACAGGCAGACCCATCTGTCTAAGTTCAAAAATGAGAGGAGCGCCAGAAGCCTTCTTTTCGACCACGAGTTGGTCTGGCTCGTACTCATAGTACTTCTCCCGTGCCATCTGCTTCAGTTCTGGGAACTCCAGCTTGTCCTTGTAGGCATCCAGCATGATGACGTTCGGCACCTGTGTGCCTGTCTCGTCCACTCGGTAGAAGATGCCCCATGTGGTGCAGGCGGAATAGTCGGCCCGCTGGGTCTTCAGGAATGCCGTGTCCCACGACTGGATGATTGCCTCGCACTCAGGCGGGTCATCATGCGGCCACTCCCTCCACCACTCCCTCTTGATCAGCGCCCCCTCTTCGGATGTGGGGTTCTGCATGTACTGGGCGTTCCATTTGCCGACCGGGATTTCGGCCTTGATGGCGTCCAGTTCCTTCAGGCTCCAGAACTCCGGCCAGAGCGGCAGACCTGACGGCATGATGGCTGGGAACTCAATGACCTCCCACTCGTCCACCCCTGCGCGTTCGGTGGCCTTCTTCAGGATTTGCCCTGTCAGGTCGCGCTTCGCCCAGCGCGTCATCACGATGATGATGGCACCTCCCGGCTGGAGACGCTGACGGGGACCGGAGGTGTACCACTCGTAGACCTTGTCGTAGATTTCCGGGTTGAAGGCTGCCATCGTCGCCTCCTGTTCGGAGTGCGGGTCGTCAATGATCAGGACATCTGCGCCCTTACCAGTCACGGCACCGCCGACACCAATGGCGAAGTACTCCCCACCCTTCGATGTCGCCCACTTGCCGGATGCCTTGCTGTCGGCTGCCAGCTTCGCTTCGGGGAAGACACGGGAGTAGTCGTCGCCGTCGATCAGGTTCTTCACCTTCCGACCGAACCCGACTGCCAAGTCTGCGGTATGGGCGGTCTGGATGATCTTCTTGCCGGGGTATCTGCCGATGAACCACGATGGGAAGAGGAATGAGGCGAACTCCGACTTGGTGTGGCGCGGTGGCATGTTGATGATCAGGCGCTTGAGGGTGCCGTTCGCAATCCTCTCGAAGGCATCTGCCATCACCTTGTGGTGCCTGCCTGCGATGAACGATGGCCACATCTGCCGAACGAAGGGCAAAAAGTTCAACTGCGCTTCTTCGATGGCCTTCTTCTGCTCCAGTTCCTCCAAGTCACGGAGGAGCGCCTCTTGCTCCGCGAGGGGCAGGCTGCTGATCTTCGCCAGAATGTGGTCAAACTGTCCCATGAGAGTCCTGAAGAAGGGGCCGGATGCTGCGAATCTGGGGAGGAGAACCTGTTCGCAATACCCAGCCCCAGTCCCAACAGGGAGGTGAAACGAGGGAGGTCGTTTCACGGGCATGTTGGCACATCTGCAATCGGCATTCCAGAGATTTGTGGTGGCCCCTATATGTATACTACGCGCGCACGGTGTACACCCTAGTAGTATATATATCTTGGGAGTCGTATAAGACTGTAATGGACTTCTTCCGGTAGATGACTCTTACCGGAAGAAGACTCATAAAGGACTCTCATACAGAGAGTCCGTCAGTACTGTATACAGGGGATCAGGGACGCATCCGAGACAGAGCCTGAAGACCAGCCGGAACTGCCTGTTGTGGTGAGCCTTGGGTTCTCTGACCCTTGCCCGACACCGGAGTGGCCTGCTGCATGGGACGCATTTGACGCTGCTGACCCTTCGCGGCCATGAACGACTGGGGTGCCTGTGCCATCTGGCCTTCCAAACCCATCTGACCGATACGGCGCAGCATCTCATCACGCATGGCACCACCAGTGGGGACTGCGACCTGACCACCGCCTGCCATGTACATGGGGTTCGGTTGACCACCCTGCGCCATGTAGACCGGAGGAGCGTTCGACATCGGCAGTTGAGGAGGCATCATCCCTGCCTGAGGGTAGAGACCACCAATGCCCTGCTGCATCGGGGGCATCGGGTAGTTGAACTGCTGTGCGGGATTGGCACCCTGCATCATCGGCACTGGGTTCTGCGGCATCGAAGGGTACATCTCGTCCTCCAAAAAGGTTCCATTGAACCTTTCTACCCCAGAACTGCCATTGGGAATAGGGCGCTGGATGTCCTTCAGAAGCATCGAAAAGCCGAGCGGGCCAGTGAAGCTGGGCCGAGAGTCTTTTTGAAGGTTCTGAAGGACATCCCAAACAGAGACGGCAGCAGGATCATCGCTGGTTTCTTTCCCTGAAAGGAACCCAAATAGGGAGTCGATGCCGTTTTCAGTCAGTGTTCCACGATGTTTCACGAGACGGGGTGTAGTGAATCTCATCTCCGTTCCATTTATGGTTGTGTAGTACTGGTTTGATGCCATCTGTGATATATGGGATGGCCTATTTGCGACACCCATAGGAGTCTCAGCCCCGTGTTTTCCGAGACTGATGTCGTTTTCAGACCATTCTGGGGATTTTTTGGGGTGGGGGGGGTGTTGTGATGGGAGATTGGTGGGGGAGTGAGCGGCATAGCATGTACGTCGGCGGCGGGGTGGTCAGCCACAGGCCGGGGG
>JACCDQ011993938.1_pt1 | contig 20692 bp, 29 predicted proteins | sample 7446031 | NCBI WGS metagenome assembly JACCDQ01 (sample SAMN15323442, study PRJNA562643) | freshwater metagenome | isolation source: river surface water | place: USA:Blue River Watershed | collected 2017-08-17
GTAGTCAATTAAGAGAAATGTTAATTGATGTTAAGAAAACATTAGGATTAGATACAAGAGAAAAAATTAAAGACGATATTGAAAGATTACATAATGTAGTAAAGAAAAGAATACATGAAAGTTAATATATTAATTAATCTTCTATTTAATTAATCCATTATATTAATATGTTGCTTAATTTACTATTTAAATAAGCAATATCTTAATTATTTAACTAAAATAGCTTAAATAAAGCGCTTTATTTAATGTCTTTATGAACTTTCTGTATAATTTATATAGAAAATTAAGCATTTTATTAATAATCTACTTAATTAATTCATAAATATATTAAAGAAATAATTAAGCCGATATTCTTTTCTTGAAATCTTTATTATGAAGAGCATTTAATAAACGAAACTGAGCTTTAGCATTCTTAAGAGTTGTTTGGGTTGCATGTTTTTCTTGAGTTAATTCATTATAGACTTCATACTTATTTTTATTTGGAAGTTTTCTAATTTTATAAGGCATATACTTATAGAGAGATTTGTTTCATTTTGCGTTTATCAATTACATATAATATATCATCATATCTGTTTTTATTTTTTCTTAGATCATAAACTGATACACATTGTCTCAACTCCGGAAAGTGTTCTTCAATAATAAGATTAAACATATCGATACAACCAATTATTTGTACATCTTCAATGATAGCAATACCATCATTAGTAAGTAAAGGTAAATAATAAAAGAGAAATCGTATAACAGACATAAATGTATGTGGTCCATCATCAATAATAATATCATATTTTTTATTTGGTATATTCTTTCTATCATAGGCATCTATAAAATCAATTGTAGTTCTTTCAATATCTTTTACTTCTAATACATTTCTTATATCCATACCATGAATTGTAGCATTTTTAAAATAATCACTCCATAATTTAAGACTACCACCTTTATCAATACCAATTTCTAATAAGTTACTAATATTTTGTCTATCTTTAAATAGTTCCTCATAAGTGTCTAAATAAGAATGAACCGTATCTTTATCTGTTAAAGTATTGTCTACAAGTTGTCTCAACATATACTATATCAAAAGAAATTAAACTTCATCATGCTCCGTAATAATAATATTATTTCGTGGTGAAGGATAACTTTGAAAAGATGATGTAGAAGAAGATGACGATAAGGTTTCACATGATTCATCTATTGTCTCAATCTTAAGTAGTTCGTCTTTTTTTATTTTATTATTAAGTGTTGACTGTTCTATAAGTTTAACATATTGAGAATAACAGTCATTAAGATACTGTGTATGCTCCGGACGATTATCTAAAGGTAAGTTTAGATTCTTAAAAATATCAATAGCTAAGACATAGTATTCACGAGACAAAGATATCTCTTGATTTAGATTGCTTGTAATATTAAGATAAAGTTTGACTGAGGTTGCTATAGTTACAAACATGGAAATTAAAAGAGTTATTGTCTCCTTACTTGTATCAGGTATCATTGAGTTAGATCCAAGAGATGATGATAGTGTTGATAAGATAATAATAGGTATATCAAAGTATCTTGAGACATGCTGATAAGAGAGTGCTGATGTTCGATGTTTATTTGAGAGCTTGATACTATTAAGACGTATCTTCTCTAGAATGTTATTTGTTTCTTTTGGCCACATATACTAAAGCTATAATTTTCTATTAAGTTTTTTAAACTTTGGAAAATAATATTGTTCATCTAATTTATGAACTTCAATAATTTTAAAGAAACATTTATAAGTCTTATATATTCTATCATTCTTTTCTACGTCATTATATTTTAATAAACCATTTGACCATTTTATTATATCTTTTATCGTGTCAAAAAAACATACTGAATTTAAAAGATTACACTCATACTCATTATAAATCATTACCATATACATTTATAATGAGACAATATATTTTTAAGGCATAGTTCTAACATAAGATGCTAAAGTATTCTGAGTAATTGCTTCTTGTTTTGGTCTGACTATTTTAAGAAGAATATCAATTGTTCCAACTGCTCCTAATGTAATGACAGCACCTGTGAGATTACGATTAATGGTAAAAGAAAGTTGATTAATATTTGATGGTACTTGTATCATTGGTGAGTCTGATTGTGCAGTCCAGTGACCTGCTAAATCGTCACGCTCCATTAATGCTGCTAATTGAGAAGGACCATCAGCCTCTGTGCTGGTTGAATAACAATTAGCACCTGCAATCGATGAAAATCGTAAATGTTGAGGTTGAGCAATACCTGCACCATTATCATGATCTACATAAAGTTGAACCACTTGAATAAACATATAGGGGGCTTCTCTTGGGTTTATGTAGGGTATATTCCAAGTAAAAGAAGATTGTGTAGCTCCACCATTTGCATTATTACAATCAATGTCTCGAAGATAAATATATTGAATATTTCCTAAATCAACATTGGTAGCACTCATTATAATATATTTATAGATATTTTATAATGATGATTTACTAATTAACTTAAACCTGTACCTGCCATACTCCAACAGTTCTCATATTAAGAGTACACATGATAGTATAATGACAGAAGAAATCAATTGTGGCTGCGACTGTTCCAGCACCACCAGCGTATGTTCCAAGGTACTGAACAACTGAACCAAGGGTCGATACACCACTGAAAAGACGATCACTACGAGCAGCACTTGTAGAGTTCTCAAGTTCGAGAGCAGCAACGAAAGAACCAGCAGTAGATACAGCACCAGTAGCAGCATTTGAAGCTAAAGTAGAACCATCACCAACAGCATTAAACCAAGCATTAGAAACACTACTGGTTGCTGGAATGTTAAGATAAGAATAATATCCTTCATAAGCATTTACTGGAATTTGTGTCGACACATTATAACTTACACCATATAATTGTGAAGCAATATGAGCATCATTCTGGAAATCACTAATAGCATGAGACGAAATTAAATACTCGGCAAGAGCTTCAGCACCAGCAGTTCCAACAAGAATTGGATTTTGTGGATATAACTGACTATCGATATTCACTTGAAAACTTACAAGGCCGTTTGTAATACGACCACCAAGACTTTGCTTTGTAAGAGAAGCATTTGAAGCAGTTACACGATGAACAATAAGAATTCTCTCAAGACTTGAAACAGCAATACCAAGAGAAGATGCAACTCCAGTAGTACTAGCTGCCATGGTAGTTTGAATATTCTGATAGCATGGGCAAAGTAACTGATATACACCCTGAGTCATGTTATCTACCATTTGCTGAGCCGAACCCGAAAGCTCACATACGTATCCGCAAAGTTGAGCATCAGCAACATTGTAGCCTGTTGTAGCACCACCTCCTACAAAAACATTAGTATAATCTTCAAGAGTAATACGAATACGAATAGAATCAAGAGAAAAAAGAGGAACAAGTTTTTTTTGCATAGCAAATGGAGTAAGAATCAAAGGAAGACAGAATGTACGGTATGTAGCAGTACTAGCATCACCAGCAACAACAGACATATATTCACCAAGAGAACCAGATGCCTGAAGACCAGCAAGAACTTTTCCTACACCTCCTTTGTAGCCAATAGTAGCATCAGTATCAACAAGAGTACTTACAAGAACATTATAGTTATTTAAGGTCATGATTTGAGCAGAATTGGAAAATACTTCTACACGAGAAATCATACCATAAGCTCCACATTTATCTAAGTTATTTCCAGCACCTAAAGGAGCCATACCAAATCTTAAATATAACTGCGAGAAATCCATGTAAGAACCAGCAAGATTGCTTGGAAGAACAAACTCAAGAGTAGCAGACTTAGAACCAGCAACAGTACCAGGAGTTACAGTATTAATTTTTACACGATAGTTTCGTGCGGCGACGGAACGTCTCTTAACATTTGGGAAATCAAGAACCTCACTCGCAACATCAGCAATAACAGACATTTTATAATATTAATGTTTATAATATTATAAAGTCATTCAATATTTTTACTTTCGATGTTTAATCATTTGTCTTCCTTTCTGAGCAACTCCTAAAGCAACACCAGCCATTTTTGCTGCCTCAAGTACAGGGGCGACCTCAGGGGCTACAGCTAAGGCAACAGGTGCTAAATCTCCTACAGCATTTAATGCCTTAGAGCCAAATTTAAGAGCCTGATTTACTCGTTTACCTCCAATAAAGTTTTTTAATGGTGCTTTTGTTCCTATAAACTTCATATATCATACAGTGTTATTTTTCCTTACATGAATTTTTAATTTGGTTATAAACCAACTTTTCTTGGATCTTCACTTTCTAAATCATAAGATTGTAATGGTATCTGATATTGTTGTTGTTGTTGTCTTAATAAACTTTCTTGATATATTAAAGTGTTCTCAATTGTTCCTTCGATTGGATTAATTATTTCCGGTGTTTTTATATATTGTATTCTTAAAGTAAGTTGTATGTTTGAATTCTTGAGACAAAGCGGTATACCATAATGATCTGTTAAAATAATATTAAACATCTCGATAGTATTATTTTTTATTATGTATTGTTCTATTGTTGGAGGTCTAAAAAAACACACATGACCAAATGGAGCATTAATATCAAGACGAGCTATTGAATTATTATTGTCTCCACTATCTAATGACTCTAAAGTTTGATTTACTATCTTTACAAATACATAAGGTGTACCTGATAGATTAAAACAACATGGCATAGTAAGAGTATTAGCAAAGGATATTTTTGTTTGATATGTTCCATTAGAGTTTCGATTAAGTCCTATTACTCCTCCTATAGTTGAATCACCATATATTCTAAAACTTGATCCTGTTGTTGTAAAAGTTAAAACATAATTAGTGTAATCTATCGTTACTGATAATCCTGATATTTGTGAGTTAATATATGATGCTAAAGATTCTATATTATATTGTCTTGTAGGTAAGTATATATCATAGTTAGTTGTTCCTACAAGCATATGTAGATAGTTATTAACTCCTTCACGTATATTATAAAAGATATTGGGAAACTGTGCGTCTATTAAAGATATAATCATACGGTTTGATGGTAAACATGTAATAGGTACATTCAAATACCATTTATAAGAGTTATAGCATACATTAGGATTGCTTGTATCTTGTTCCATAACAGATTCAGCATTTACTGAGTCTAAAAAAATTACTCTTGATTGAATATCAGTATCTAAAATATAAGACATATACTATAGATACATATTTTTAACGGTATCCATTACTAAAACCAGTTGTATACATTGGATAAGGAGTATCATCATGATAACCTATTTTAGAGTTATGAATATATCGTTTATAGTCTACTTTAAAAGGTAAAAAGTCCGGATTAATTTCTTGTAATGGTACAAACTCAGATGGTAATTTTGGATATAATGGTTTAAATTCTCGTGCTTGGTGTGGAAATTCTGCCATGGAGAATGGCTGTGGAGGCATAAAAATATCTTCTAATTGTTTAATGTACATTGGTCCTTGATATTGAGACATTGCTGGTCGTGGAGCATCCATATAGTATTAAGTAATATTATTTTGGTTTATTAGTTTTATTTTGGAAAGATTTTTTTAAGGATTCTATAATATTCACCTTTCCAAAACCATTTAGGCAATTGATATTTATAAACATCTATTTGCCATGCGTTTTTATCTATTGTGTTGTCTCCATGACAAACACATACCATAATATCTTCAATTGGAGTTTCTCTTACTTTCCATACTTCAGTCATGAATTCTTCATTCTCACTATGACTACGCTGAGCAAAATGATGATTGTTAGCATAAGTTTTTGTATAAGCTTGTGTAGCTTCATTTTGCATATTCTGAAACATACAACTCATTTTACCAGTCCAGTTTGTAGTCATATTTATAAAAAGCATATCTGTTGATCCTGTTACTTCACAATCATCATATTTTGTTAAAGTATCAACAACTGATTGAATATAAATAGGACAATAACAATCATCACTATCCATATGTACTAAAACATCACCTGTAGCATGTTTCTTTAAGTAATTACGTTTCTCACCAATTGTCATTCGTTTACATTTAAGATAGCGTAACTCATAAGGAATATCAAGCTGTAATGTTTGGTTTGGTTCTGTAGAATCATCAGCAATAATAACTTCCTTAATAAAAGGATAAGTCTGACACTTGATATTGTATTCAATAAGTTTCTCAAATTTCTTGCGGTTGTAATAAGGAATTAGAATACTTACACTTGTCATCTTATCTTAAATACAGAAAATAATTTTTAATTTTATATTCATACTTAATATATGAATGAGGCTAAAGAGATGGCACGAATTACTAAACTACATTATGATTATGCTAACCAATATAGTGAAGATCCTAAGAAGTTTGAAGCATTAATGTCTAAAGAAGCACCTGGCTGGAAATTACATGAAGAATTAAGTAATCGTGGTATTCTTGTTGCTGATAAAAATGGAAGACGTGTTATTAGTATTAAAGGGACTGACCCTAAAAATGCTACTGATCTTATAAGTGATTTGGCTCTTGCGACTGGACTCCATAAAAGTAATAAACAGTTTATAGAGCGAAAGAATCAAATCAAAGATATCATGCGTGGAGACAAAGATAAAGAATATTATATTACAGGACATTCATTAGGTGCTAGTATTGGGGCGTATGCCTTAGCAAATAGCCCAAGTATTTTAAGGAATACTAAAAAGGCTTATCTATTCAATCAAGGGTCTACACCAATATTCGAAGCAATGCTTCAACCAAAAAAAGAAAATGTAACGATGCTTGAGGAGAAAATCAAGCATTATAAACACGCAAATGATCCTATATCTAAATCGGCTGGTAAATATGGGGAAACATTTATTACGAGAAACAAAAAGAAAGGTTTCAATGCTCATACTATATTAAACTTCACATAATTTTTAATTATTACCATTAAAATCAATATTTTTAAGAATTGTTAAACCATTATTATTTTCGTGTGATTCCCAAATATGCCATTGAGGATTATCTTCAATAAATTCTCCTAAAGCATAAAGCAAACCTTTCTTGAAATCTTCCTCAGTATATTTCCCACCATATTGTTCAATAAGTAATTGATAATGTTGTGGCTCGTATCCTAAGCGAACATACTCGCTACGCTCACCATCAATCATAGTATCATGTAAAATAATATACTTATTTGTTCGTGGAGCAAACTTACATAATTCTTCATAACAATGTGGATAATTATGTGCTGTATCAATAAAAACCATATCATATGTCTCAGTAGAAATATCAACTGCTAAATCACTCTGAGCAAAATGTCCAGTACAATCAATATTATTCTCAAAGCATATACGATTTAAAGTACTATCATCAATATCAATAATATCAAAACCATAATATCTTAGATTTGTTTGTTGCTTAAACTTATTATCACGAAGACCACGAAGGAAAGCCCAAGTAGAAACCATGCCTCTAACTCCAAGTTCAGCAATGCTTGTACATTCAGTAGCATAGTCATAAAGTGTCTCAATATGTTCATTAATATCACTTACTTTATTTTTAGCATTCTCATACTTCATGTCTAATTCGCTCATTATATTATACATAAAGATAATATATACTTAAATACTCGTTAAATCAAATTAAAAAATCTCTTCTTATTATATAAATGGATTTTAAGCCTAAACTTAAGGAAAATCGCCCATCTGTTAGTGATAACACTTTAAAAACTTATCAGTCCGTTCTTAATAGCTTATGGAAAAAGGTCTATGGAAAAGATGAGTTTGCTATGTCTAAGTTTAATAAAGTAGCACCTCTTAAAGAAAAATTAGATGAGATGACACTTGCGACACGAAAGACAACTTTATCTGCTCTTTATGTCTTAACTGAGAATGAAGACTTTAGAAAACTTATGATGGAGGATATTGAGAAAACTAATGGTATCAATGCTAAGCAAGAGATGAATGAAAAGCAAAAGGAAGCTTATGTATCACAAGAAGACCTTCATCAGCGTTTCTTAGACATGGATAAAAAGATTAAAGCCATGTATCGTTCTAAGGAATATGATTTTGGTAAGATGCAAGAGTATATTATTTTGTCTCTGCTTTCAGGAATTTATATTCCACCACGCCGAGCACTCGATTTTACAGCATTCAAGATCAAAAATATTTCTAAAGAAAAAGACAACTACTTTGAGAAGAACAAACTATACTTTAATACCTATAAGACAAGTAGTAAGAAGGGACAACAAGTCGTCGAAGTTCCTAAGGAGTTATCAAGTATTTTAAAGAAATGGATCTCTGTCAATCCTACTGATTACCTTCTCTTCGATTCTAAGATGAATCCTATGACTTCAGTCAAGCTAAATCAGAAGATGGAGCGTATGTTTGGTAAGAAGGTCGGCATCAACACGATGAGACATTCCTATATGAGTGATAAGTATGGTGACCTTATACATACTAAGAAATCTATGGCTGATGACTTTGAAAAGATGGGTTCCAGTACATTACAAGAAACCGTTTATATCCAAAAAAAATAATCTTGAGACATATTATAATGATACGACAATATGCTATGTCTTTTGCGATCTTATATACAAGTATAGCCTCTTATGCAGTTATAAAAAAACATATTACAATAAAAAAATAAATCCTTATAATATGATTAAAAAACGAAAACTTCGTAATCAACCATATTATAAAGTATATGATACAGACTTTCCTTATGTGATTATTTATTGTACCTTAGAAGAAGCTAATGAATTGATTAATGACCAATTAATTCCATAAATTTTTTATGTCTTTTTTCTTGATTAATTATTCTTTGATGTTTTAATGTTTTTTTATGTTTATTAAGAGATGGTACATGTATTTCTAAACCACATTCACATATTACTGTCTCAGCATATTTTTCTTTACGTCTCTCAGTAATTTTTTCAATATTAAAAGCATAATATTCTCTATAAACTTCTTTTTTATGTTCTTTTTGTTCTTCACTTAAAGAATAATATTTTTGTTTCCATTTTTCCTTTTGTATATTTTTTTCTTCTTCACTTAAAGAATTATATATTTGTTTTTTCTTATCTAATATTGATTGTGGTGTTTTTTTTGTACTCATTATTATAAAGATTAATATGTCTTTATATTATTTGGAAAGAATGACAGAATCATTATTCTTCGACTTTTTCCAAAAGTCCCCTATGTTCAAACAACCTTTTTTACAACAGGTTGTCAAATATGTTGTTTTAAAGTCCATATACTTTTGGATTTTTTTTTGATAAGAAAGATGATGATTTATAAGAAATATACTACTTAACCCTATTACTATATAAAATAATGAATACATATAATATTTTTATTACCATAATAGATATATAAAAAATAATGAAACTATAATAGATATATTACTTTTAACCTTATAATGAAAAATGAGAGCATTATCCCCTTAAAAAGACCCCTTTTTGCTTAACTATTGGATAATGGGAAACTTTAGGAAAAATCCCATAAAAAGTTGCCCTCCCTATTCTTTTTATTCTTTTTATTAGAATAATGCCGAGAATATTCTAATAAATGCTGTAAATATTAGAATAAAGTAGAATAATATTAGAATAAATACTGTAAATATTAGAATAAAATCTAATAAAAAAGAATTTAGAGAATATTTTTTCTTTAGTATATATAAAATGAACTTTATCTGTGAAACTTGCGATTTTAAAACTGACCTTAAAACTAATCTTACTCGCCATTTCCAAACCAAGAAGCATCTTAAACTTTGTGGAGAATGTGTAGAACCAGTAGTAACTGAAAATATTACTTTAGAGAAAATGAATTATGAACTTAGAATTCGTGAACTTGAAATCAGTCTTAAATATGAAAGAGAGAAGAATGAGTTATTATTGTCTCTTCTTAATAAGCAACCAACAATTACCTTAGAACAGCCAAAGCCAGTTGAACAACCAAAACCAGTTGAACAGCCAAAGCCAGTTGAACAATCAGAACCTTTTGTAGAAGAAATGAAAGAAATCAAAGTTGTAAAGAAAGAGAAAAAAGTAGAGGAAGTAGAACAACCTAAACCAAAGAAAAAGGTTGTTATGAAGGACTTCTTAAAAGAGAAATGTGAAGATGCTATGTGTTTTGAAGAGTTAATGTTTAGTGTAGAAGAAGCAATTACTCTTGATTTTTTGAAAATGGTTTATAAAAATGGAAAAGAGAAAGATGAAGACTCATATTTTAAACCAAGTAATTATTATGATTATATTTCTTACGTAATGAATGAATGGGGAGTTAATAAATATACAAGACCATTTCATGTAAGCGATATTAATCGTCAAATTTTATATGTAAATAATAAAGGAACATGGGACGACTTAGGAGAAAAACAAATTGGTTACTTTGTAGAAAAAAATATAGCGAGACAAATGAATAAAATGTTTGTAGAAAAAATAGAAGAGTTACAAGAAAATTTAACTCACGATGAATATGACTTTGTAAGAAAATATTTTATTATGTTTAATCCAAATAATCGTTTTAATACTGAATCATATACTTTTGATAATTGCCCTATTCATGAATCATTTGAAGTAGAAGGATCTTATATGACATTTTTTGAGAAGTTTTATTTACCTGAAAGTGAAAGAAATTAAGTTATTTAAAGACGTAGTATATATAATAATAAATGACTTTTAATCGTAATGAATACGCATATATTAATTATCATATGAATTGTGCTTGTAAACAATATTTTATTACGCATGGATTGCTTTATGGTAAGTTATCAAATGAAGAAATACAAGAAAAGATTAAAGAATATAAAAATGAATATATTTTAAAAAAAAAAAGACTTGCTGAAAAAAAAGCTATCAAAGAAGCAAAACAAAGACATGAATTTATTTATAGTTAAAACGAACCTTCAATATATCCAAATGCTTGATTATCTTGTTTTGTAAAGATCATGAAATAATATCTTCCATGCCATTTCTTTACATTACATACAACAACCTTAGTAAGATATAATCCAAGTTCATTAAGCATTTTAAGACGCTTTGGAGTAAGACACGTAAAACAGTACTGATTACCTAGCAAAGCTAAACCTTTATTAACCTTTGGAGCAAATTCCAATAATACTTTCCAAAAACTTCCATTTTTTTCAAAAGGAGGATTAGTAACAATCCAGTCGTAATTATCAGCCATTTCCTTATAATCACGACCATCTTCAATTTCACACCAATCAACATTTACAGTTTTTTTTCTAATAGCATTAAAGAAAGCACCTTCACCTCTAAATGGTTCACAAGCATTATCATTTCTTTCAATAGGAATATGCTCTATGAGTTGGAGACAAAGTTCAGAAGGTGTTTGATGAAAATAATAAGTTTCGTCCTTCATATAAATAATACAGATATTTATATAAATGACCTTAGACGAAGAATGGGAATTATGGCTTATGACAAGTGAATTATCTTATTACTGGTCTATAGTTCAATTACTTAATCCATCTTAACAATAACTTCTTTTCGCTCAATCTTAAGAGGGTGAGTACGATAATCAACAATTTTATTATCCTCTTTAGTAGAATCAGCCATAAGCTTATACCACTCATCAGGGAAACCCTCGCCATATTTCTCACGATACCAGTCTTCATCAAATACATTAAAATTTAGTTTATCCCATTCTACATTATCAATTTCTCCATCTTCACAATAATTATAAACTCCTTCAAACATCTTATGTAATTCATGTTCAGGCATTTCAGTCCATTCAGGTTTCTTACCATCTCTCGTGTCAATAATAAAAGTAGAACTCTCTTCTTTAACTTCTTCCGCCATATAAATATTGCGGAGAAATTATTTTAGAAAAAAAAACTTATTATATATTATATGGAGGAAATTAGTGATAACGAACATGAACCAGAAGAGCTTGAGAAGCCAAAGCCAAAGCGTGTATTAAGTGATGCTCAACGTGAGATCCTTAAAAAAGGACGCGAAGCTGCGCGACAAAAAAGAGAGGCAAAGAAAGTTGAGCAAGAATCTCCTCGTGAAGATCCTCCTGAACCAGTTCCTGAAGTTCCTGATGTAAAACCAAAACGTAAATATACTAAAAAAGTAAAGGAGGTTCCTGAGCCTAAGCCAGAGCCAATTGTAGAACCAACTCCACCAACTAAAACACGAAAACCAAGAGCTTTAAAAGTAGAGACAAAGTCAGAACCAGTGGTTGAGACAAAACCAAAGGTTGAGGAACTTTTAGAACGATTAATTGAGGTTTCTTCTAAAAAGACTCGCAAGGTTCAATCAGATGAACCCAAGACCAAAACTCCGAGACAAAAGAAAACCAAAGAACCAGTTGTACAGCCTGTAGAACAACCATTGAGACCTCAAGCATTACCACCTCGTAGAACATTATCTTTTGTGTAATGACATATAATATTTTTATATACATATCTTATATGTCCTTATCTATTTGTGAAAAACAAAGTAAATTAGAAGTCATGAATAGTGCTAATAATCTTGACAGTAAATTATGTGATAATTTAATGGACCCATTACCTAACTATAATGGTTTTATGTGGCTTATTAGTGGGGCATCAGGATCAGGAAAAACAACCCTCCTAACTTCCTTAATGAGCAAAAAAAGCAAAAAGGGGGAGCCTAAATGTTCTTATCGTAAATGCTTTAATAAAATACTTATTTGTAGTCCTACATTAGGTAATGGTACATCTCTTAAAAAAGATCCATTTGCTGATATACCTGAAGAACAAATATGGAAAGAATTCAACCATCAATCAATGAGTGAGATTATGGATACTATTAATGATAATCATGATGAAGAAGAGAATACAGTATTAATCTTAGATGATATTGGTGCTATGCTTAGAAAAGACTCAAAGGCTGAGAAGATGCTTGTTTCGCTTGGACAAAATCGTCGTCATGTAAATTGCAGTATATTTATCTTAGTACAAAAATTCAAAGATATGCCAACTGGTATTCGTAATAATTGTAGTCACTTTATTACTTTTAGACCTAAGAACAATATGGAGATTGAATCTATTATGGGAGAGATGTCTCCATTCAATAAGAAGCACTGGCAACATATTATTAATTATGTTTTTGATAATGATGATAAGCATTCTTTTTTAATGATTGATATGAGTCTAAAAAAGACAAATAAGTTTTTATTTTATAATAAGTTTAATCAAATGTTTATAGATGATGATGAAAATGATATCCATAACTAAAAATTATCTCCTTTTATAGTATTATGCCTGATGGTAAACTTCATATTAAAGGAACAATTACTATAAAAGGAGGTAAAACTACAAAAAGAAAACGCAAACCACGAAAGAAGAAATCAGGATTAGCAGATACAGGAGGATATACTGGAACAGGCAAAGCAGAAACAAGACAAGAATTTTCTACACCTTATACAGCACAAGCACTTATGACTGCTATGGCTTTACGACCACCTCCACCACAAGTAACATATATGGAACAACCACAACAAAAACCATCATTAGATCAATCTTATAAATTTCAGGAATTATTAGATAATCCAAATGTACCTTTTGACGCACCAGTTATAACAACTAAGAAAGAATTATACCTTAAAGCAGAACCATTTTTAAAAAAAGAAATACAACAAAATGTACAACAATATCGTCAATCTTTAGAAGAAGATACAAGAGCATATGAACAAAGAGCAATGGAAGCAGAACAACAAGCAGAAGAACGAATTCTTGGAATGAGACAAGAATTAGAACAAAGACAACAATTTTTTGAAAATGAACTTGAACAAAGTAGAGACAATTATATAGCAGAACTTGGTAGAATGGAAATGGAAGCTGAAAATGAAAAAAAAAGAATGCAGTTAGAAAATATAAGAGATAAAGCTAAATTTATGACTGAAAGTGTATTAGATAAAACATTATTTAATATTGAATCTCAACAACAAAAGAAACAATTAGAACAGCAAAAACAAGAAATCGAACAAACAAGACAAGAAATGACACAACAAGGATTACGTAATCGTGTTGAAACTATAAGAGGAATGGCTACAAAACCATTAGAACAAGCAATTAGTCGTATAGAACCAGGATATACTTTTACAGCTGAAGAAGGAAAAACAAAAGTAGATGTGTTAAGAGATAAATTAATCGAACTTGAAGGATTAACTGATATAGCAAATGAAATGGGAGCTAAAGTACAATTAAAAAGAGGAAGAAGACCAAAAGAAGCGGCAGAACAAGTATTAGAACCAGCACAACTAAGTGCTAATGATTTATTAATGCAAAGAATGAGAGAAAAATTACAACAAGCAGAAGAGGAACAATTAAATTCTGATTGGTTAGGATTTATGTCTAAAAAAGAACAAGCAGAACAAAGATTAGATAAGTTTTTAGAATTTGTATCTAAACAAGAACAAAAAACATTAGAACAAGAAAGAGAACCATCAATTAATCGTGCATTACCAAATTATTTAAGAACTCCATATGGAGTAATGACAGAACAACGAGCTAGACAAGAATTTAGAAATATTCCACGTTCTAAAGGAAGACAAGCAGAAGCTTTAGATTTAGCTGGAGCAGAATTTTTTATTCAACCAAAAAAACGAGATTTTGCCGTTTAATATTTTATAAAAAAATCTATGGTAATAATATAGATGTCCCTTAAGATTATTTCATGTCATGCTATCTTTACAGAAAACGCAATGATGATTTCTAATCGTTTTCAAATTCAAATTGAGAAAGATTTTAAGCCACAAAAAGGAGATGTATATATTGTACTTGGAGCACATGAGATAGCTCCTACTTTATGGGCAACACAAAAAACTATGAATAATGAAATAGGATATATTATTTATAATACTGAACAGATCAATAGTAACGCATGGCGTAATAAGTATTATATTGAGCTTTGTCGTGATAATCCAGTTTATCATTATAGTAATCATTTAGCCATGGATATTAAAGATAAGTTTAAGATTAATCCATTTTCATTTTTCTTTTTTGAGTTTTTATGCTTTAATCGTAATGAATTAGATATATCAAATAATTATGATATTACCTTTATAGGTGCGAAGAATGATAAACGAGAAAAAGTTATTAATGAAATCATGTCAACCTATCCAGATAAGTCTTATTATATAGACTTTGAATATAAAAATAGTACTCCATTAGATCTAACAACAAAACTTCATTCATCTAAGATTATTCTTAATATTCCTTTTTATGATAATAATGCTCTTGAGACACATCGTATTAATAAAGCTTTATCATGTGGTTGTAAAGTTGTCTCATTATATTCAACAGATGAAGATGCTAATGATTTTTATAAAGACTATATCTATTTTACAAAAGATATTACAAAGGCTTTAGGAGATGATGAATTTATGAATCAACCTAAAAAAACTTATGAGGAATTAGTGAAAACTTTAGGTGGAAAATTTACATTACATAATATTTATACAGCAAAACAAATTCATACCAAACTTTTATCTAAACTTAAAATAGATGAAACGAAAACAGATTAACTGGAAAGAAATATTTGAAAAACATTATCCTTATGTAAAAGATGACAAATTGTCTCTATCAAAGTTCTCATGTATACCTTTACGACTTCTACCGGATGAACCTCATAAATTTATTTTAAAAGTATTAAGACTGAGACAAAATGGAAAACGAATACCAAAGATATATGAAGAGGCTGTCAAATACTCATCCTACTTACCCGTTGATATGGCTAAGACTGAATAATATGATGAATTGATTTAGCATCTAAATAGGCTTGTCTTGCTTCTTCTTCTGTATCAAATGTTCCAATCCATAATCTTTTTTTATTAACTGTAATTCTTGTTATATATTTATCATTAAATTTATGAAAACCTTTATCAGATGAACGATTCCACGCATTTCCAGTTCTATCAACAACTCTTAAATTTTCTAATCTATTATCATCTCTAATATGATTAATATGGTCTATAAATTGAGATTCATCATTTATATCTAATTTTAAAAATAAATATCCAATAATACGATGAACTAAATACATTTTATCTCCAACATGAATATCAAGATATCCAGTTCTTTTTTTTCTAATACTTATTTCTTTCCAATCTCCAATTTTATATGATTTCCAATTTGTTTCCATTCTCATATAAAATTTTTCATTCTCATATTTTAGGTATCTATCATTAAGACAAAACTCCATTACATATAGAATAGTTAAGATGTGTTTATTTATTTTCATAACATATATATATATCATGTCTTTCAATAAAGACCTTACTGGTTCAAGCAATCTATATGCGAATGTGATTTTAAATACAAATGTATGTGCTTCCACAGTAAGCACAGTAAACTTATCAGCAACAAATGCTTCCTTTACTAACATAACAACGAATACATGGACGACTGGTAATGTGAGCACACCAAATGTAATTGCTACAAATGGATATTTCTCAACTGTAAATGCGAGTAATTTTAATGTATCCTTTTTATATGTCTCAAACGCATCTTATGAAAACATTAGTGTTCTAAGCAATATGACAGTTCCAAATATATCTGCTCTTCAAGTGATAAATGGTTCAGGACAACTTAGATTACAAAACAATGGTGGTATTGTTGTAAAAGATATTGATACAAGTGATCCCTCAATAATACAATTAAACTATGCTTCCACACCATCTATTGAAACTTATGGATTATATTTAGAAACAAACAAATCGGAGTCAAATGCTTATGCTCGTATAGGTGCTGGAGTAAATGCTTCCTTACAGTTTTATGCTGATGATATTCCCCAAGCAGAAAACACATCAACAACAGGTTGGACTTTTTATAATACAATCAATTCTTCCTTTCAGACAAATCTAAGTAATCTTTCTGTATCCAATCAAAATGCTTCTACCATTAATTCCATAACCATGAATACATGTAATCTAAATGTATGTGGTAATTCAACAACCTTAGTATATAGTAGTGGTTTAACACTTCGTAACATTAGTGTAAATCCAACAACAAACTATATGTCTGACCCAACTAAATTGGCATTGAACTATACTTTCATGAACTTTGGTGTCTCAACTGAGACAGCAGGGCTAACACTTAAAACAGACCAAACAAATGCTATCGTAGATATAAATGCTCAGATTCCTTTTGCGATTACTCATAATGCTGTCTCGGCATTGACTCATGTGCGTAATTCGGCAATTGATAGGAAATGGACTTTTTACTCAGACATCTATAATGCGTGTAGAACCTATTTGTCTTCTGTATCAGTAAGCAATCTATCAGCAGTTAATTTTAATGTATCTTCTTTTACAGCATCGAGTATTATTGTTCCAAGCAGTGGTTATATTTCATTAATTTATACATCAGGTGTAGCCAATTATGGTCGTTATATTAATCTTTCACGAGATGCCTTTGGTGATCCATATACTACCTTGAAAATAGAAAATCAAGATTTAACTTTAAATGGTAGTACTAAACCTGCTGTATGGTTTGATGGATTTAGTGTGAGTCATCTTCGTTTTGTTTTTGAAGAAGGAACTTATGAACCAATGCGTATTAACTTATCAGGTGTTTCAGTATCTAATCTTCAAGTAACAGCTAATATTTCAGTAGATACAATAAATACATCTAATTTGTATAATAAATTTGGATATGTGAGTGAATTATACGCAAAAGATATTCTCTCATCACAAGGAGTCTTACTTTTTAAGAAATCAGATGGAGTAACGATTTTATCATCACAATCAGTATCAAATCCAAATTCATCTAATCCTCTCATGATATATGATGGTTTTAATATTGATAAATACTATTTCAATGTAAGTGATGGTTCAACTGCTTTATTCTTTGATAAGAACAATATATGTGCTTTATCATCATCAGTCTATGTTAGTTATGTTTCGGTAAAAGGAATATCATCTGCGATGGTGTCATCCACATCTATGGCTACAAGTAAATTAAGTGTTTCTAACATATCAGTAACAAATACTTCAGTAACAACTATTACAGGAACAACAACTAATTTTTCTACAGTAAATGCATCTACCTTATCCTTCTCAAACTCATTAGTAAATATATGTGTGAGCAATATTTATGGGTCGCAAATTGTATTAACTCAAAATGGGACTGTGTCTCAGTATGGATACATGCAATATGGAGCTGGTAAGTTCTTTGTTATGTCTCAGGGATCATTAGCCAATAGTCTTGTCATGGGTAATAGTGGAAATGCTCGTTTTGAAATATCATCTGCTGGTGTGTCATCCTATGTTCCCTTTTATGTCTCAACAGGAAATTTTAGCACACTTAATGCGAGTAACTTTAATCCAGCAAACATTGTAACTACCACTCTCACGGCATCAACCTTGAATGCTTCCAATTTAAATGCTTCCGTATTCAATCCAGCAACGATTAATACCTCCACGATTAACACATGTAATCTATCAGTAAACAATATTAGTAGCGTATATAAAATAACATCTGACAGCATAATCAATGTATCATGTGATGCTTTAAACATAAGAAGTATATATGCCTCAGTTGGTGGTATTCCTTATTTACAAATGGACTATTGGAAGTCAGCATCTTCCACACAAGAGAGAGGTTTCACAATTTTTTCGGACGAGACAAGAGGGTCTATTATCGATGGTGGAACATTAGCCCTTGAACTGAGACAAGATGATGTCACCCAAGTAACAAACACATCAACCAATGGTTGGACTTTTAATAATAAAATAAATACATCTTATCAAAACAATTTTTCAAAATTGGCTGTATCCAATCTTAGTGTTTCAACCATAACTATACCATCGATAACTACAACCACAGTAACAGTATCTACCATCAACAACTCTGTCATTAATAGTGATACTGGAAACATCATCACACTCAATACGACCACAGCAAATATCTCAACCATTAATTCATCTACCATTACTAACTCATCAGGAACATTCACAACCATGTCAAACAATACGATTTATAGTTCTATCATCAATGTATCAAGAATCAATAATACATCGGCTTATGTATCCAATATGAGTGTATCCAATTTTAGTTGTATAACCTTAGCAACATTTGCGAATATATCCTCAACAAGTATGCGATCAACTTCTTATTATGGAACTCATATTAGTGTATCCAATATATGCGTTTCTTATATGTCAATCACAAGGGCAAATGTATCTAATGTATGTGTATCTTATGTTTCTTCTTTTGATATGACAACTGAGACATTCAACGCAAGTTCTGTAACATGTGATGTCGCGTATCCAGCCTATATTGTGAATACGGGTGGAGGAAATTTTTCTCAGATATGTTACTTTGATAATATCAGTGTCGATAATATTAACAACTCAATAAGAATAGATAATCCAACAACTCCACTTTATATCAATAGCACAAATAATACAGCAACAACAGGAATTCGTGTGCCAAATTATATTGATGGTCAAGATTTAGGAACAGGATTTACCATAGGTTATAATCATACGACAGGATTTATTAATTGCTGTCGTGCTACTCGGTTCTATGGTAATCTTCTCACTGATAGTAACTTGAATACAATCACAAACACTGCCTCACTTGGTATAGGTCAGAACATTACAAGTGGAGACATTAAGATAGGTTCAACAACCATGACAGGAAATATCTCAATAGATACAACAGGAGATGTTGTGTTTGGATGTGACCGTCGTTCAACATGGAATACAAGTGATTTAATAAAATTTTCAACACAATTAGGTTCTCATGTTTATAGTAATTCTTTATCCAATATTAATAAAGTAACCACAGGACAAACATTTTGTTTTAGTCCAATTAATGCTAATGTATCTATGTCAACATTTCCAGTTGGACTATATCTTGTCTCAGCTCACGCAAGAATAAAAACAAATGGTGGTTACAATGCTAATATAACACAAATGAATGCTGGTATGTGTTATGGAACTGGTTATAATTTTACAAGTGGTAATACAACAAGAATGGCTCTTGCTGCTCTCGGAGCTTTAAATACATCAGGAACAACCAATTTTATTCAAAATATACCTTTTACAAGTGTATTAAATATGAGTATTACAGGACAATACATCGGGGCTTTCATGAGTGCGACAGCAGGTCAGGCTGCGACGGTTGGAAGTATTGATTTAACGATTGATTATATAACGATTGTGAAATTAGCATAAGTTTTTTATATCATAAGAATATAATGTATCAGATTACAGAATATTCTTATCAACAGGCAAAGCGTCTTGGTGTCTCCATCAAACCATCAACGAACAAGAAGAAGAAGATTGATGTATATAAGGACGATAAAAAAATAGCAAGTATAGGGGCTATTGGATATGGTGATTATCCTACATTCATGAAAACACAAGGAAAGGAGTTTGCTGATAAGAAGAGACAAGCATATAAGAAACGACATGAGAAAGATAGACATATAAAAGGGACAAATGGATATTATGCCGACCAAATTTTGTGGTAAAAAATACAAAAAAAAATATTTAGTAATTATAAATGGAAATACGAGATGATTTACCTTTACCAGCCTATTATAAATTATGTGATAATATTGAGAAAAGAATTAATAATTATCAATTCTTCGCAAAAGGAGATGAATATGATTGTAGTCAATTAAGAGAAATGTTAATTGATGTTAAGAAAACATTAGGATTAGATACAAGAGAAAAAATTAAAGACGATATTGAAAGATTACATAATGTAGTAAAGAAAAGAATACATGAAAGTTAATA
>JACCDQ010051402.1_pt1 | contig 20687 bp, 22 predicted proteins | sample 7446031 | NCBI WGS metagenome assembly JACCDQ01 (sample SAMN15323442, study PRJNA562643) | freshwater metagenome | isolation source: river surface water | place: USA:Blue River Watershed | collected 2017-08-17
GCCCACAGTGGTCACCGCCTTGAAGCCTTGGCTTTCGGGCAATTGCCAGACCGTCAGCCACATCGGCAAATTGCCCGCCGTCGTCAGCCAGACGGCCAGCACCATCAACAAGTGGGCAGGGTGCCAAGGCTGTTTTTGAAAGAGGCTTCTCATGCGGGGCTTTGGAGCTAAGGTCGGACCTGATTTTAGTCGGCCAAGCTGAATAACAGATGAACACACAGCAGACATGCCCGTGGTGTAATCCTGCCTGTCTCTCACCCCATCAGGACCATGCACTCCACCCTTTCGCGTGAACACTCACCCTTGCGTGACCTGGCGCTCTACAGCGTACTGGCCTTGCTGTGCGTGTTGGCATGGGACTACTCAGGACTGGATTACCCTGTCATGCAGGCGCTGGGCAACACCCAGGGTTTTGCGCTGAAAACCAACTGGTGGCTGGAAGAAGTCCTGCACACCAAGGCCCGCCAATTGTCTGGCGTTGTGCTGACGGCACTGGTCTGGATGATCTGGTGGCCGCGTGGCTGGTTTCGCCAATTGAGCCGACTTCAACGCATCGAAATCGTCTTGGGCGTTTTGTGGTGCCTGCTGTGCATCAGCAGCCTCAAACGCATCAGCCTGACCAGCTGCCCCTGGGACATGAAAGACTTTGGCGGCACAGCCATTTACGTCTCGCACTGGCGCTGGGGCGTGGCCGATGGCGGCAATGGCCATTGCTTCCCGGGTGGCCATGCCTCTTCGGCGCTGGCCTTTCTGGCCATGTGCTTGCCCTGGCTCACCCATGCCACGCAAAATGCCCGACGCCGTGGCCGAGCACTGCTGATCGGGGTGCTGGTACTGGGCTTCATTTTGGGCATGACACAAACCGTGCGGGGCGCGCATTACCCCAGCCACACCTTGTGGACCGGCCTGATTTGCTGGGCAGTGGCGGTGCTGAACCACTGGGCCTTTGACTGGTTTTCTCACCGCCGACAAGCGCTCGCCAAAGCCTGAAGCTGCCGCCCACGGGCCGCTTGACGCCCACCCGATGCGGCCACCACAATGGCCCCACAGACAGCCATTCAGGCTGCACAGGGAGACAGGGATGGTGAACACCCCCGAAGAATTGGGCTCGTGGCTGCGGCTGTCGCTCACGAGTGGCGTCGGCAACGAAAGCGCACGCAAGCTGCTCGCCGCTTTTGGCGAGCCCGCGCAGATCTTTGCGCAAAGTGAATCGACCTTGCGCCAAGTGGTTTCTGCCACACAAGCACGGCACCTGACCACCCCACCCAAGGGCTGGACCGAGTTGACACAGGACACCTGGGCTTGGCTCCAAGGCCATGACAACAGCGATGTGTCGTGTGCCGTGCTGACGCTCAGTGATGCCGACTACCCCGCCCCGCTGTTGCTCATCCCTGACCCTCCTTTGATGCTGTACGCCCTGGGACAAACTGCCGCACTGCCAAGCCTGAACGCAGCGCAATGCCTGGCCATGGTCGGCAGCCGCAACCCCACGCCCCAAGGTCAAGCCAATGCACGTGAATTTGCCCGCAGCCTGGCGGGCAGCGGCCTGACCATCGTCTCAGGCATGGCGCTGGGCATCGATGGCGCGGCGCACGACGGCGCCTTGCTGGGGGCCGGGCCTCTGGCGCTCGCCACCATCGCCGTAGTTGGAACTGGCCTGGACCGGGTCTATCCGCGCCAGCACCGCGAGCTGGCGCACCGCATTGCGCAGCGCGGCCTGATCCTGAGTGAATACCACCTGGGCACGCCGCCGCTGAATGCCAACTTCCCCAAACGCAACCGCCTGATCGCGGGGCTGTCGCAAGCCACCTTGGTGGTGGAAGCGGCCCTGCAATCGGGCTCACTCATCACCGCCAAGCAAGCGCTGGAGCAAGGCCGCGATGTGCTGGCCATTCCGGGCTCCATCCATTCGGCGCAGGCCAAGGGCTGCCATGCTCTGATCAAGCAAGGCGCGAAACTGGTGGAGTCGGCGCAAGACGTGCTCGAAGAACTGCGCATGCCGGACCCGTTTGCGCAAGTGCCGTTGGCTTTGGACGCTGCGACCGCACCGGTCGAATCGGAAGATGAACTGCTTGGACTGATGGGCCACGACCCGGTGGGCCTGGACGCCCTGCAAGCGCGCTGCGGCTGGCCCACGGCCCAGTTGCAGGCGCAACTGCTGGAGCTGGAGCTCATGGGACAAATCGGCCGCTTGCCCGGCGGGCTGTTCCAGCGCATGGGCTAGCCCCGCATCTGTAAGTCGGACCTGAAGGTGCCGACCTACAGGGTCCATTCGTAGGTCGGCGGCTTCAGCTCCGACGGTGTTTTGTTCGCGCTTTGTCGGGGCTGAAGCCACTGACCTACCGCAAGCCCCAAAAACAAAGGGCACCCGAAGGTGCCCTTGTGAACTTGGCGAAACTCAGACCACAGCGCCCGAGTTCTCGTCGCTCGGATCGTTGTCTTTCTTGACCGGCTTGATCAGGTCTTCACGCTCGATGCCCAGCCACATGGCAATCGCTGCTGCCACGAACACCGACGAGTAAATGCCGAAGCAAATACCAATCGTCAAAGCCATCGCAAAATAATGCAACGTCTCGCCACCGAACAGCAGCATCGACAACACCATGATCTGGGTACAACCGTGGGTGATGATGGTGCGGCTGATGGTCGAGGTGATCGCGTTGTCGATGATCTCCACCGTGGTCATCTTGCGAAAGCGGCGGAAATTCTCACGGATACGGTCAAAAATCACCACCGATTCGTTGACCGAGTAGCCCAGCACCGCCAGCACAGCGGCCAGCACCGCCAGCGAGAACTCCCACTGGAAGAAGGCGAAAAAGCCCAGGATGATGATCACGTCGTGCAAGTTGGCGATGATGGCCGAAACAGCAAACTTCCACTCGAAACGCACGGCCAAATAAATCACGATGCCAATCACCACAAAGGCCAGCGCTTTCAGGCCGTCTTCGGCCAGCTCGTCACCCACTTGAGGCCCAACAAACTCGGTGCGGCGCAAAGTCACATCGGCGTTATCGGCCTTGAGGGCGGTCAACACCTTCTCGCTTTGCTGCGCCGAACTCACGCCTTTTTGCGCGGGCAAGCGGATCATCACATCGCGTGCGGTGCCAAAGTTTTGCACCTGAACTTCAGAAAAGCCCAAAGTCCCGACCGTGGCACGCACCTTGTTCAGGTCAGCGGGCTGGCTGTAGCTGACTTCCATCAGCGTGCCGCCTGTGAACTCCACCGACAGGTGCAGGCCACGGCTGAACAGGAAGAACACCGCCAGCGCAAAGGTCACGAAGGAAATCGCGTTGAAAACCAACGCGTTCTTCATGAACGGGATGTCTTTTTTGATTTTGAAAAACTCCATCTTTCTTCCTTTTGTTAATTGGGAGTTTTCAGAGAAGGCTCATATGCGCGCAGCGCATGTGATGCCGGAACTAAAAATTCCATGATCTGCTCCCCTTAATCGGCTTTCACCGCAGTGCCGCCTTCAGGCCGCCACACGGTACCAATCGACACCGACTTGAGTTTCTTTTTGCTGCCGTACCAGAGGTTCACCAGCCCGCGTGAGAAGAACACGGCCGAGAACATGCTGGTCAAGATGCCGATGCAGTGCACCACGGCAAAGCCGCGCACCGGGCCGGAGCCAAAGGCCAGCAAGGCCACACCCGCGATCAGCGTGGTGATGTTGGAGTCAAAAATTGTGGCCCAGGCACGGTCGTAACCGGCATGGATGGCCGCTTGTGGGCTGGCCCCGTTGCGCAGCTCTTCACGCACGCGCTCGTTGATCAGCACGTTCGAGTCGATCGCCATGCCCAGCGCCAGCGCCATCGCAGCCATGCCGGGCAGGGTCAGTGTGGCTTGCAGCATCGACAAAATGGCCACCAGGAACAACAGGTTCACCGCCAGCGCAATGCCCGACACCAAACCAAACATGGCGTAGTACAGGCACATAAAAGCCACGATCACCAGGAAGCCCCAGGTCACGCTGTTGAAACCCTTGGCAATGTTCTCGGCACCCAGACTAGGACCGATGGTGCGCTCTTCGATGATTTCCATCGGCGCGGCCAGCGAACCGGCACGCAACAGCAGCGCGGTGTCGTTGGCTTCTGCGGTGGTCATGCGGCCCGAAATCTGCACACGGCCGCCACCGATCTCGGAGCGGATGACTGGCGCGGTCACGACCTCGCCCTTGCCTTTTTCAAACAGCAAGATGGCCATGCGCTTCCCGATGTTCTCGCGAGTCACGTCCTTGAAGATGCGGGCGCCCTTGGCGTCCAGCGTCAGGTTGACCACGGGTTCCTGCGTCTGGCCATCAAAGCCAGGCTGCGCGTCGGTCAGGTTGTCGCCCGTGAGCACCACTTGCTTTTTCACGATCAGCGGACGGCCTTCGCGCTCCAGATAACGCTCGGCGCCAAAAGGCACGATGCCGCCTTGCTCGGCCGCACGCGCTTCGGTGCTTTCGTCCACCATGCGCACTTCCAGCGTGGCGGTACGGCCCAAAATGTCCTTGGCCTTGGCCGTGTCCTGCACGCCGGGCAGTTGCACCACGATGCGGTCCAGCCCTTGCTGCTGGATCACCGGCTCGGCCACGCCGAGTTCATTGATCCGGTTGTGCAAGGTGGTGATGTTTTGTTTGAGCGCCTGCTCCTGCACCTTGCGGGCGGCTTCGGGTTTGTTGCTGGCGATCAGGCGGAACTCGGCGCCATCGGCCACATCCTGTGTTTGCAGGTCAGGGAACTGGGCCGACAAAAGGCGCTTGGCCGCTTCGAGCTGCTGCGCGTCGCGCAAGCGGATCTCGACGTTTTGACCGTTGCGCGTGATGCCGCCGTGGCGGATGTCTTTCTCGCGCAGCAAGCTGCGCAGGTCACCCGTGAGCGACTCCACACGCTGCGTCAGGGCCGCCTGCATGTCCACCTGGAGCATGAAATGCACACCACCGCGCAAGTCCAGGCCCAGGTACATGGGCGCGGCGTGCAAGGCACCGAGCCACTCGGGCGAGCGCGACACCAAATTGAGCGCGACCACAAATTGCGGGTCGGCGGCATCAGGGATCAGGGCTTTTTGAACCGCGTCCTTGGCCTTGAGCTGGTTGTCGGTGCTGTCAAAGCGGGCCCGGATGGAGCCGCCTTCGAGCGCCACGCTGTGGGCGGTGACGCCTGCAGCCTTGAGCGCGTCTTCGACTTTTTGCAGCGTGCCGGTGTCCACCTTGATGGTGGCCTTGCCCGAAGACACCTGCACCGCAGGCGCCTCACCAAAGAAGTTGGGCAGGGTGTAGACCACCCCCAGCAACAATGCGATCACGATGATCGCGTATTTCCAGACCGGGTAACGGTTCATAAGGACTCGCGTACAGGATGAAAAACCGGGGCGTCATGCGCCCCGCTGAAAAAGCCGAAAACGGGCTCGAATTACTTCAGTGTGCCCTTGGGCAAAACCTGCACCACAGCGCTGCGCTGCATCTGCACTTCCACACCCGAAGCGATTTCGATGCCGATGTTGCTGTCGCCGATTTTGCTGACCTTGCCCAGCAAGCCGCCTGCGGTCACGACTTCGTCACCCTTGGCCAGCGCGTCGATCATGGCGCGGTGCTCTTTTTGCTTTTTCATCTGGGGGCGGATCATCACGAAATACAGCACCGCGAACATCAGCAGCAAGGGCAGCATGCTCATCAGGGTGGACTGCATGTCGCCACCGGCAGCGGCTGCAGGAGCGGTTTGGGCAAAAGCGGAAGAAATGAACATGGGGTAACTCCACAAAAACGGGGGGAACTGTCTTCTGCCAAGCTGTCACGCGAACAGCTGGGCAGACCAACGGAGGATTGTATGCGGGGCTATGATGCCCCTGAATGCACTTGGCGCTGCCGGGTTTTGCCCGCAACGTACCCTGTTTCTGCTCGAAAGCCTGAGTTTGTCCTTCCCTGTTTTGCCTGTGGCCGCCTTGCTCGGCTCTCTCATTTCGCTGTCGATCGGCACCTCGTTTGCCAAAAGCCTGTTTCCGGCCATTGGCGCCCAAGGCACCACGCTGTACCGACTGGCGTTCGCCACGCTGATGCTGATGGCTTTTTGGCGACCCTGGCGGCGACGCTGGACTTGGGCGGATGCCTTGCCGCTCGGCCTGTACGGCGTCAACCTGGGCTTGATGAACATGCTGTTTTACAGCGCCATCAAGACCATCCCCTTTGGTTTGGCGATCGCCATCGAGTTCACTGGCCCGCTGGCCGTGGCGCTGTGGCACTCGCGCAAAGCCAGCGATTGGCTCTGGGTGGCCCTGGCTGTGCTGGGCTTGGGCCTGATCTTGCCTTTGCCCGGCGCACACGACGCGCTGGACCCGGTGGGCATCGGCCTTGCGCTGGCCGCTGGGGCCTGCTGGGCGATGTACATCGTGTTTGGCCAGCGCGTGGCCAAGCGTTATGGCGCCATGGCCACGCCCATGGGCATGCTGGCTGCGGCCTTGGTGGTGGCACCCTTTGGCCTGCACGAAGCGGGCAGCACCTTGCTGAACACGCAATGGCTGGCCGCCGGTCTGGCCGTGGCCCTGCTGTCAAGCGCCGTGCCCTACACGCTGGAGATGTACGCCCTGAACCACCTGCCCAAACACAGCTTCAGCATCTTGCTGAGCCTGGAGCCGGCCGTGGGCGCGATCGCGGGCTGGCTCGTGTTGGCCGAGCACCTGAGCCTGGGCCAGTGGACCGCCATGGGGTTCATCATCTGCGCCTCAATGGGCAGCGCCTGGTCCGCCAGGCGCGTCAGTGCCCACAGCCCCCAATGAACACAGGCGCTGGTGCAGAGCATCACCCAAGTCCAGCGGCAAAGCCTGTTTGGCCTTGAGGTAATGGTCGGTGAACACATCCAGATAGGCCTCCAGCGTGTCGGCCGCATGCGCCTCACCGGCCAAGCCCAGACACAAAGCGGCCACCTCGGAGGTGCACAAATGGTCTTCACGGGTGGATCGGCGCAGGCGGTAACGTGACAGTTGCTCGGGCTGCAGGCTGAGCACCGGCAAATGGTTCAGGTACGGGCTCTTGCGGAACATCTTGCGCGCTTCGGGCCAAGTGGCGTCCAGCAAAATGAACAAGGGCTTTTTGCCTGCCTCGGGCAGCACCTGCGTGACCACCCGCTCGGGCACCACAAACTCGCCCGGAAACACCACATACGGCTGCCACTGCGGTTCGGCCAACAAACGCAGCAGGTCAGGATCGACCTCGGTGCGCGTCCACAAATAAGCAAAGGTGTCCTGCACCACATCGGCGATTAGCCAGCCGGTGTTGCTGGGCTTGAGCGGCTCGGTGTCGCACATGATCAGGCACATCCCTGCCTGCGTGGCCACTTGCGGGCGCAAAGCGCACAGGCAATGGCTGAAAATCACGCGGCATTGCGGGCACCGCGCCGCACGCGAACCCCGGGCGATGAAAGGCTCGGTCCTGCGGGCCATGCGGGCATCGCGCAAACGCGACACCGCGTGCCGGTCAGGCCCTGCCAGGTGCTGCGCGATCAGCGCAGCTGAAGACTCATCGGCCACAAAACACCGGCTTGCGACGCTCGGCAAAGGCCGCACGCCCTTCGGCAAAGTCGGCGCTGTCGCTGGTCATGTGCTCGCGCGCGCGCAGGCGCTCGGTGTCCATCTGGCCCGCCGAAATTTCATTGATCGACTTTTTGGTCTCCTGCACCGCCAAAGGCGCCAGCGCCAGGATGTCACTGACCAGCACTTGCTGGGTAACCGCCCAATCGGCGTCGGACACCAGCGCCTCGAACAAACCCATGGCGTTGAGCTGCTCGGCAGAAAAAGGCCGGGCCGTCAAAAACGCCCGCTTGGTGCCCGCCATGCCAAAACGGCTGACATAACGCTGCAAACCGCTGGGGTAGTAATGCAGGCCCAGTGCGGTGGCGGGCATGCGCCACTCGATGCCTTGCAGGCCAATGCGCAGGTCGCAGGCCAGCACCACATCGGTGGCACCGCCATACACGCTGCCATTCAAAGCGCAAACCGTCACTGGCCGCAGCTTCGCCAGTGCGTCAGGGATTTCTTCAAAAAAGGTCGAACCGTGGCCGGGCTCGTTGAAGCCACTGATGTCATAGCCGGCGCAAAACACCGGCTTGGGCTGGCCTTGGGTGTTGGCCGTCAGCACCAGCACGCGAACGTCGGCATTCTGGTTGACCTGATCAAACTGGGCCAGCAAGGCCTTGAGGTCTCCGTTTTCCAGGCGATTTCGCTGGGCCGGGCGGTTCAGTGTGATCGTGGCCACACCGCCTTCGATGTGCAAGACAGGGGCAGAGGGGTGGGCAAACACAGCGGGCATGAAGGGCATCCAGAAACAAAAAAGGCGTCCGAAGACGCCTTGATTGTAGAAAGCAGCGGGTGTGCTTATTTGGCTTTGGCTTTGCTCAGAGCGGCTTTGACCGAAGCTTCGGCTTGGGCGGTAGCGGCCTTGAGGTTGGACTCGGCGGTGTCAGCGGCTTGCTTGGCCACTTTTTTCAGGGTTTCAGCAGCATTTTGGCTGGCTTCGATGGCAGTCTTGATCACGGCCACAGCAGCGTCAGAGCCAGCTGGTGCGTTTTTCAGGCTGTTTTCAACCAGGTTTTTCACCGCTTGCTCGGACTCGGCGAACTTGCCTTCGACGGCCTTGGTGATTTCAGCGCCGGTGCTGTTGGCGATGTCGGTCAGGTGGCGGCCATAAGACACGGCTTTTTCGAAAGCAGGCTGCACCAGAGCAGCTTGAGCGGCCAACAGGTCTTGGGGGTTCTTGGCAGCGAACAGGGCTTGTGCGTTGGCGAAAGACTCACCCACAGCGGCTTTGCCAGCGGCCATGTTCAGCTCGACCAGGCGCTCGAAACCGGCGAAAGCGGTTTGCGACAGGCCGGAAGCGGCTTTCAGGTTGGCTTGTTGAGCGGCGACGAGTTGTTCAGCGTTGAAGTTCATGGTGTGTTCCTTGAAGGGGTTTTGTTGCAATGCAGCAATTTGAACACCGCAAACGGAGCAACACAAGGGAAAACCCGCACTTTAGAGGCGGCACTCCAAATCCGGGTGTGAACCAGCGCACAGCAGCCAAAGGGCCAGGCACGGCCGTCCAGCCCACCCTCGCGCTCTTTACACTTGGGGCATCGGGCCATGTGGCCCATGAGGCGGGTGCGTATGGAACTTCTGAGTCTTTTGTTTTTATTGGGCGTGGGCGTGCACTGGCTGAATACCCAAGGCCAGCGCCAACGCACGGCCTTGTTGGCCGAGCACCTGCGGCCCCACCAGATCGAAAAACACATGGCGCAATTGACCGAGGCCTACATGCGCGCACTGGGTGAAGCCGACCCACAGCGGCAACAGCAAATCTGGCAATTACAAGAGATGGCCGAACGACAACTGGTCGAAGAGTTCAAGGCTCTGGCGCAAGAATTTGCCAAGCTGCCTGCGCCGCCGACCCGCGCGTTCAAGATCGCCTTGCCCTGGATCGACCAACTCTCACCCAAGGCCACCTTCGACATGCGCCGAGCATTGGAGATCCATGCACAAGGCATTGCCAGCGCCCTTGCCGATGCGCAGCTGTCCGCCAAAGACCGGGCGTTTCGCACCATGGCCGAGATGTTTTTGATGCAACACAGCTGCCACTGGTTTTGCAAATCCAAAACCATCGCATCGGCGCGCATGCTGAGACAACACCAGACTCGGTATGAACAGGCGCTGGACGCTGTCAGCCCGCAAACACGGCAAGCCTATCTGGCCCTGCTGAACAGCTGAGCACCCGGCAAAGACCGCTCAAGACGCCTGTGCCGTGGGCCTCAGGATCTCGTGCACGCTGATCACAGCCGGCCCCAGCAACACGGTCAAGAGCGCGGGGAACACACAAAACACCAAAGGAATGAGCAGCTTGACCGGCAGTTTGGCGGCGGCTTCTTCGGCCAGCAATCGGCGTTTGGTGCGCAAGGCATCCGAGTGCACCTGCAAAGACTCGGTCACGCTGGTGCCCAGGCGGTCGGCCTGAATCAGCATCACCACCAGCGCATCCAGATCGTCCAGACCCATGCGCAAGGACAAGTGACGCAGGGCATCGGTGCGTGAAGCGCCAGCGCGCAATTCCAGACTGGTCAAGGCGAACTCGTTGGACAATTGGGGGCAAGACAGGCGCATCTCTCGGCCGACACGATCGATGGCCGCGTCCAAGCCCAAGCCCGCTTGCACACACACACGCATCAAATCCAGCGCATCCGGAAAACTGTTGAACAAGGCCCGCTGGTGACGCTTGATCGCATGGGCCAGCAGCGCGTCAGGCAGGTAATAGCCCAACGCGGCACAGCCCATCAAAATCGCCATTTGCAGCATTTGCGTTGGCGCACTGTGGCTTTGCCAAAAGAACAGTGCAGCCAAAGTCGGCAACAAGAAAGTCAACACCGTCTTGCCCGCCAGATACACCGCAGGGGCCGCACGCGACTGCATGCCCGCATTGAGAAACCGCAAGCGCAAGCGGGACGGCTCGGTCGGATCCTGGGACTCCGACCCCATGGACCAGGGACTGAGCCAGTCCAACGCCTTCTGGATTTTTTGCTGCCAGGCCAACCAGAGGGGCGATGGCTGTTGGGCGGAAGTGCCGACCGGCGCTTTCAGGCTGGCCATGCGCTGGGTCATGGCATTGGGCAACCAAGTCGCCAAAGCCCAATAACTGAGCAAAACCACCAGCCCAAACACCAGGGCGTAAAAGAACAGGATCACCAGAGACATCGTTGGCCTTTCTGCATTCACACACGCACGGCAACCAGGCTGCGCATCCACACAATGCCCACCAGCGCCAAAATCAAGGAGCCCATCAGCAGCTTCAAGCCCATGGGGTCTGTCCACAGCTTGGCCATGAAGTCAGGATTGACCCAGCTGAGCAGGCCCGCAATCGCAAACGGCAGGACTGACAGGATGAGCGCCGACAAGCGCCCCTCGGCCGACAGCACACGCACCGTGCCGGCGATCTTCTGGCGCTCGCGGATCAAGAAAGCCGTGCTTTTCAAAATCTCGGCCAGATTGCCACCGGTCTCGCTCTGGATCAGCGCTGCCACTACGAAATAGCGCACGTTGTCACTGGCAATCCGCGCGGCCAGACGGGGCAGGGCCACCTGCACTGAAATACCGAAGTTCACTTCGTCAAACACGGTCTGCAACTCACTGGCAATCGGTTGCTTGGACTCTTTGGCCGCAATCAGCAAGGCCCCACTCAAGGCATGCCCGGCCTGCAAGGCGCGCGCCATCAAATCCAGTGCGCCGGGCAGCTGCTGATCGATGCGCAACAAACGCTGTGTTTTCTGTCGCCGCAAATAAGCCACTTCCAGCACAAGCACCCCCAGCACCAAAGCCAGAGACAACACGACCGACAACCCCAGCACGGCAGCCAGCACCACGCACACCAGCAGCGACACCAGCGCAAACACGAGGGACTGCGCTACCGTCATGGACAAACCGGTCTGCAACAAGAAGCGGTCATACGCCTGCATGGTCGGCATCTTCTGCAACCAGGCCTGAAGTGACGGGTTCTCGCTCAAATGGCGTTTCTTGATGAGACGCCCGGCATCGATGAGCGTGTCATCGTCCGACACCGTTCGCCAGCGCTCGGTCAAGCGCTGGCGACGCGGTCCCATGAAATGCTCCCAGGTCAGCCCCAGACCCATGAACAGCAAAACCGCTGAGGCCCCAGCAAAGAACAACATGACCCAATACATCACCGTATTCATGAGGCAGCTCCGCTTTGCATGAACATGTCTGGGTTCAAAATGATGCCGCGCGACTGCAAGCGCTGAAAGAACTTGGGCCGGATGCCGGTGGCCACAAAACGCCCTTGCACCCGGGCGCCATCCGACAGGCCGGTTTGCTCGAACTTGAAAATCTCTTGCATGGTGATGACATCACCTTCGATGCCGGTGATTTCCTGCAAGCTGGTGATCTTTCTTTGGCCATCCGACAAACGAGAGACCTGGATCACCACCGTCAGTGCTGCTGCAATTTGCTGACGCATGCTGCGCGCATCGGTCTGCATGCCGGCCATGCCCAGCATATGCTCGAGCCGCGTCATGGCATGGCGCGGGGTGTTGGCGTGGATGGTGCTCATGGAGCCCTCGTGACCCGTGTTCATGGCCTGCAGCATGTCCAGCACTTCGCCGCCGCGCACCTCGCCCAAGATGATGCGGTCCGGCCGCATGCGCAAGCTGTTGCGCAACAAGGCCCGCTGGGTGACCTCGCCCGCACCTTCCATATTGGGAGGTCGGGTTTCCATGCGCACCACATGGGGTTGCTGCAATTGCAATTCGGCCGCGTCTTCAATCGAGACAATCCGTTCATCGGGCGGGATGCTGGCCGAAATCACATTCAGCAAAGTGGTCTTGCCACTGCCCGTGCCGCCCGAGATCAGCACATTGAGCTTGGCCTTGGCCAGGCCATCGATCAAGGCCGCCATGTTGGGCGTCAGGGTCTCAAAATTCAGCAAATCCTGCACGGTGTAAGGCACCACCGAAAAACGGCGAATCGACAGCAAAGGCCCATCGATGGCCAAAGGCGGAATGACCGCGTTGACCCGCGAGCCATCGGGCAAGCGGGCATCGACCATGGGGCTCATCTCGTCGATGCGCCGCCCGATGCGCGAGACGATCCGATCGATCACGCGCAACAAATGCGCCTCGCTGTCGAAGCGGACATCCGTCGGCTCGATCTTGCCGCGCCGCTCGACAAACACCTTGTCGGGCCCGTTGACCAGAATGTCGGACACACTGTCATCGCTCAGCAAAGGTTCGATCGGACCCAAGCCCAGCATCTCGTTTTGTATGCCTTGCGCAATCTGCATTCGCTCGGTCTCGTTCAAGGCGAAATGGTTTTGCGCAATCAGGCTTTCGGTCAGAACCTGCAGCTCCATGCGCAAGCGATCAGCCGACATGCTTTCCATCTTGCGCAGGTCCATGTCCTCCAAAATTTGCTGGTGGATGCGGGTCTTGATCTGGTCAAACTGGAAGTTCTGTGGCTTGATGCCGCCCATGGCGGCGATGGTCGGCACATCGGAACGGGCCTGAAATTGGTGGCGAATGCTGGGCATCAACGGTAACTCCTGAGTAGTGTGGACAGGCAATCAAGCAGGGACGCCGACCCAGCGCGAGAACCAGGTCTTGCTTTTCGGCGCTTCGGTCTGCAGAAATTGAGCCCCGACCTGGCGCAGGGCATCCACCGCCGGGTTCTGGGGGTGCGTCTTGACGAGCGGCTGGCCAAGGCTGATGGATTCGGACACCGCCGCCCATTGCTGCGGCAAGGTGTGCACCACCGGCAAGCCGACTGCTTCCTCGATGCTCTTGAGATCGACAAAGCCATGGCTGTCGTAACGGTTGACCAGCACACGCAGCTTGCTGTCGGCATAGCCCAAAGAGCGGAACAGCTTGACCTGCCGTTTGGCATCGCGCACCGCAGGCATGGTGTTGTCCATCACCAGGTACAGCACATCGGCCATGTCGAGGGCCTGAATGGTCACCGCATCCATGGCGCGGTGCATGTCGAGCACCACCACCTCGTGCTTTTGGCAGGCCAGTTGCAGCACTTTCTCAAGCTGCTTGGCGGTGATGGGCAAGGCCGTTTCAATGTCTTGCGGCGCCGCCAGCAAAGACAGACGCGGGGCCACCTGATGCATGCAACTGAGCAGCAACTGCGCATCCAATCGCTCGATCTGATGGGTCAAATCGGCAATGTTGTTTTTGGATACGCCCGCGCCCAGATAAAAAGAAGCATCGCCATATTGCAAGTCCAGGTCCAACAGCGCGCAGTTTTTGCCGAATTCGCTGGCCATCAAATAAGCCAGATTGGTCGCCACAAAACTTGCGCCGCAGCCGCCCTTGCAGGCCACAAACGCGGCCACCTTGCCTTGGGCTGCACCCTTGTTCAGTTGCGCTTGCAACTTGGCTTGGTGCGCGGCACAGCGCTGCAAAGCATCGGTCAGGACGCTGCCCGTCAATGGCAAGGTCACCACCTCACGCACCCCCGCACGCATGGCACTGAAAAGCAGTTGCTTGTCGCTGTTGTCTGTGATCAGGATCACATACAGCTGGGGCTTGGCAAACGTCACCGCCTCGATCGCTTGCAGGTCAGCCTGCTCCTGCGCGAGCGTGCTGTCCAGAATCAGGATGTCGCTGCGCAAGTTCTCCAGCCAAGATGCCAGCGCTTGCGCCGCCGGGCGAATGCTTTGCGTTTGCACTGCAAAACCCGTATTGGCCAAAGTGCTGGCCACATGGGCGGCCAGTGAGGTGCTGGACACAATCAGATCGGCATTCATGCTGCGACCTTCAACGCGCGCCCGGAGCGGACATCCCTGTGCCCACGCCGATGTTCAACACATTGACAGGCGGCGGCAAGGTCTCGAAAGACTTCTGATAGCGGTCAATGGCGGCTTTGGCGATGGCCCCATCGGTGCCGGTCTCGACAGGCTTGCTCAAGGCCGCATTCGGATCGATCGTCTGCGCCTGCTGCGCTTGGCGAACCGTTTGGCCAAACTGCGCATCCGTAGTCCAGATCGACGAAGCGCAGGCACTGAGCGCGGCCACCGAACCCAGTACGCACACGGCGCGCCAAACGGTGTGCATCGGATTTTCAAATTTCAACATCGTGTGCTCCTGATTCAAATGGGGGATGTGCGTCATGGCTGGCTGCGGCCTTCAAGCTGCCCTTCGATGAAGAACTCTGCGCGCGTAGGCTGCTTGTAACTGTCGGTGGGCAAGGCCAAGGGCAAGGCCGATGGTTTGACCAAACGTGGCGTGACCACGAACAGCAACTCGGACAGCTCCTTCTGGAAGGCATTGCTGCGGAACAAGGCGCCCAGCACAGGCAACTCACCCAGTACGGGCAAAGCTTTGATCGACTCGGTCACATTGCTTTTGATCAAGCCCCCGATGGCAAAACTCTCGCCATCGCGCAACTGCACCGTGGTCGAAGCCCGGCGCGTGGTGATCGAGGGCAGCAAGCTCGATTGCCCATTGAGGCTCTTGATCGTGGTGCCGTACTGCGAAAGCTCGGACACCTCGGGCGTGACGCGCAGATTGATCAAGCCGTCTTCCAGCACCGTAGGCAAGAACTTCAGGCCCACACCAAATTCTTTCTCTTCGAGTGTGATGGAAGCGGCGCCGGTGGCACTCGACTGCGGCACAGGGATGTAAATCCGGCCACCCGCGAGAAAAGAGCCTTCCTGGCCATTGACGGCGGTGATCGTGGGCTCGGCCAGCACTTTGACCAAGCCTTTTTTCATCTCGGCTGTCAAGGTCACATTGGTACGTCCACTCGCTCTGGCAGCAGTGATCGTGGTCGAACCTTCGGTCAAAAGCTGCGACAACAAGGTCACCGATGTATTGCCAATGCTGCGTGTCAGATTCATGTCCACACCCAACTCGTCCAGCAAGGTCTTGGACACCTCGGCCACCTTGACCTCCAGCATCACCTGTTGAGCGCCATCGATGCGCATCATGTTGATGGCCTTCTTGCCACCCGAAAAGGCTTCTGCCAAGTGGACAATGCGCTGCGCCTTCAGGGCATCATGGACATGGCCCCGCAGCACCAAGGTGTCGGCCACCGCGTCCACCTGCAGGTTCTCGGCCGCAGGCACCCATTGCCGCAACTTGGACTGCAAAGTCACGGTATCCACCCCCACGGTGACATCGCGCAAGCTGGTGGCACCGCCGGTCGACCAGACGAACAAATTGGTCGTGCCGGTTTTCTTGCCCAACAAATACACCTCTTTGGGATTGACCAACATCACGTCGGCCACATCGGGGTTGGCAATCGAGATGCGCAGCGCCTTCTCGGACAAAGGCAAGACCATCGATTTGCCCGCCGTCAAATACACCGGTGCCTGCACCTGCACTGAGCCACTGGTGTGCGCAGGCAAACTGGCGGCGGGCTTGCTGGCTTGCAGTGTCGCAGCAGTTTTGATCACGGTCGGTGGCTCACTGTCTGGCGCCGCATGGACCCCAAGGGGTGCAGCCATCACCAAGGCCATGGCGCACAACCCGATCTGACGGGTGTTGCGGATATCTCGTTGCATGTTCTGGATTCGCATAAGGCTCTCTTTGTGGAAAAGGTTCACAGCTCACTCCGTGGTCTTGTTCAAACCGCGAATGACTTCGGTCTTGTCGACGACAAGGGATGCACTCGCGTCGCGGCCAGACACCGACGCCAGCGAGGCGGCACCGCTTTTGACAGCGCGGACCACGCGCGACAAAGTGGCTGGCACATTCACCGCCGCTGAGAGCTCACCGGTTTGCAACAAGTCGTTTTTTCTCGCGCCCGAGGTGGCCACGCTGTCCATGTCCACCTGACTGCGCAAGACCAAAGACAGCGATCCCACACTTCGGGCCAGATCAATCTTTTCGGCCTGCGCCGGGGTGACCTCCAACGTCACCGCATTGACCACCTTGGGTTTGCTCTCCAGGTTGGCCACATCCTGCGCGACGGCCAAGACCTGGATGCGCTCGATCACGATTTTGGAGACCAGGTTGTTGTGGCTGTCGGGGGTGTTGACCATCACATCCACATAGTTGCCGGGCAGGGCAAAACCGGCGACACCCACGATCTCGTTGACCTTGACGGTGACGGCGCGCCGCCCCTCACGCAAAACCGCAGACAAACCACCCGTCTCGCCTTTGGCCGCCAGTTTGGACATCGAGATCGGCTCACCCTTGACCAGCGGCATGTTCACCACGCGGTCTGTCGCCTGATCGATCGAGGTCAAAGGATTTTTCAAAGGACTGGCACTGGGCCAGTCCACCACCTGCAACATGCTTCGCTGCAGCCGTGTCCCAATTTGCACATCTTCTTTGGCCACCACCACATGGGTGGTGAGCAAAGACTCGCGGCTGCTCAACCAGACCGATGCCATGGCGACCGCCGCCATGCCCATGCCGATGGCCAACACCAGCATCACCGCAGGACGTATGTTTCTCATGATGGATTTCTTTCAGAAAAGATCAAAACACTGACTTCCACAGCACATGCGCCAACGTGCCCACGCCAATGGCCAAGGCATAAGGCATGGGCTCTTGGCCCGAAGGAAAGTCTTGTGCATCAGGTAACTCACCGTGGGCCAGGCGCATCACGCTGTTGCGCGCGGCCTGAACGGTGTTGCCCAACACATCTTTGAGGCGCGACTTCCACAGCGCCCAGATCAGGGATTGCACACCGCCTGCAATCAAGACAGTGATGCACAAGCCCAGCACATCGGCTCGCCCCAAGAACAAGCCCACCGCACTGACGAGCTTCACGTCACCGGCGCCCATGGCACCGATGACGTAAAAGAACACGAACACCCCAAAAGCGACCAATCCTCCGAGCAGCGCAGAACCCAAACCGACACCCGCTGCGGTGGTGGACCACAGCAAGGCGAAAGTACCGGCCAGAACAACCAGGGCGTTGGGAATCTTGCGATGTGCCATGTCTTGCCAGATGGCGATCAACAGGATCACGCCCATGATCAACAAGCCGATGAGTTTTGTGCTGTCGAGCGTCATGAGTGACTTGCTGGAGTTTCCGTGGTCACTCAGACTTTCCCAGCAGCCGTACCCAACTTGCCAGAGATCGCTTCAAAGATCGTTTTCAAGTCACCGCCGATTGCGCCCACTGAAACGGCAATAACGACCGAGATCAAGCCCGCAATCAATCCGTACTCAATGGCCGTGGCACCCGATTCGTCTTTGAGAAATCGCTCAATGGATGTGGTCCAGTTTTTCATGTTGAAAACTCCAAAATAAAAGTTGAGAACGTCAAGAAATTCAAAGCGCCTTCCATCGCACCTGTCGGTCCGCTGCCCGCACCACGAACTTCTTCACAGCGGCATCCGAAAGGATTTCCAGACACCGGTGGTCACTTTAAAAATCGCTTCCACGTGGGTCTGTCTGCCAACTCACACGACTTGACTGGCCTTTTGCTTTGTCATGAAAGGCGACACAACGGTGTGCGCCAACACTTGTTGGCATGCCTCATGTGCGCGAATGCACCGAGCGCACCCAGTCCTTGCTCTACCGTGTGCCTTGCCGCATGACCGCACAGGTCATGCAATGCCATGGAGAACACATGCCTTTTTTCATTTCTTCATCCTCTGCGCGAAGCAAGACGCTTCTTCGTCACCACATGCGAGCCCAGCAAGGTGCCGCTGCTGTGGAGTTCGCATTGCTGCTGCCCATCCTGTTGTTTGTTTTTTTCGGCATCGTCGAGTTGAGTCTTGGGCTGTACAACAAAGCCGTGCTGACCAATGCCAGTCGCGAAGGTGCGCGAGCAGGCATCGTGTTGAGCTCCCCCAAAATGAGCGAAGCAGAAATACGCTCAGTCGTGTTGACTTACACCAACGGAGCCTTGCTCAGCATGGGCTCATCCTCTGCACCCACCGTGAGCGCTGTGCATTCAGATGCCGCCAACGGCTCCAGTCTTTTGAACGTCACCGTGAGCTACACCTATGCAGGCCTGGGTTTGGGACGGATGCTCAGCGCATTGGAAAGCCCCATTGTTTTAACCAGCAGCACCGTGATGGCGAACGAATAAAAGGGCTTTTCATGCACACTCAACGTGGCTCCATCAGCATCCTTGTGGCCTTCCTCTTGCCGCTTTTTCTGGGTCTGGCTGCTTTCGCCATTGACATCGTCTATTTGCACGTTGCTCGCAATGAATTGCAAAATGACGCCGATGCGGCGGCCCTTGCCGGTGCAAACCATTTCTTTGATGGCACAAATCCCACGCCGCGCTGGAGCCTTGCAGAGCAAAAAGCGCAAGAAGCCATCGGTTTGAATGCCGTCACAGGCAAAGCCTTGGAAACCGGCTCCGTCGCGACAGGTTACTGGAGTCTTGTGGACACACCCAAAGTCCTGCAAGGATTGCCGATGGTGCCCAAAGCCTATGACGCACCAGCTGTTCAGGTCACCGTCACCAAAGATGCCAACCACAACGATGGCGAAGTGCGGACGTTCTTTGCCCGCTACTGGGGCCTCTTGTCACGCCCCATGCAAGCCAGCGCAGTGGCTGGCCCGTCAAGTCCCGGCACCATCAAACCCGGCGGTGTGTTCCCCATGGTGATCGCACAATGCCTGTACGACAACTACTGGGACTTCAATGCCACGCCGGGCGGCCCCAAACTGGACCCGGCCACAGGCAAGCCCTATGTTTTCAAATTCGGAAGCGACTACCAATACGCCACGTGCGCGTCAGGTGAATGGACCTCGTTGCTGCAAGACCTCAACAGCGTCGATGCGATCAACAGCCTGATCAAAACGGGCAACCCGGTGTCCTTGTCAATCGGTCAAGCCATCTGGGTGCAAACGGGCGCGAAAGCTTCGCTTTATCAGACCACACGCAATTGCAGTGCAGCAGGAGACAAAACCTGCGAGTACGTCGTCATACCCACAGTCAGTCAAATTACGATGCACACCCGTACACCCATCATCGCGTTTGCCTGCTTGCACATCCTGGATGCCAATAACGGCCAAAAATACATACAGGCTGAAATGAGCACCCAATGCAAAACCCCCTGGGGCGGTGGCGTGGGCCCCAACTACGGCGTGGTCTCGCCACCAAGTTTGTTCAGGTGATGCGCCCGCCAGAGTGGTCAGTGCACTGACATCTTTTGCAAATACGCACTCACTTGCGTCTTGCTGCAACGCTGCAAGCCCATGAGCAACTCGTATTCAACCGGGCGACCACCACAACGCGCAGCAATGTCACGCTGCATCTGTGCCAACAAATGCGCTGCCATCTCAGCATCGGCCAAGGCCCTGTGCGCACGGCCTGACGAAGGCAAGTGGTGCAAAGCCGCCAAAGTGCCCAGCTTGTGGTTGGGCGCTTGCGGGTACAGACGCCGTGACAACAACAAGGTGCAGGCAAACGCATGCGAGCCGTCTTGCCCGCAGCGGGCCAATTCGGCCTGCCAGAACTTGCGGTCAAACGCCGCGTTGTGCGCCACCATGGGCCGCCCGCCCACAAAACGCGCCGCCTCGCGCATGACCTGCTCGGCCGGCGGCGCGGCCTGCACCATCTCGTTGGTAATGCCTGTGAGCTGCGTGATGAAACTGTTGACCCGCACCCCGGCGTTCATCAGGCTCTGGTAACGGTCCACCACCTGACCGCCCTCGAGCATGACGATGGCCACCTCGGTGGCGCGATCGCCCATGTTTGGCGAGATCCCGGTGGTCTCGAAGTCGATGACGGCGATGGAAGTCATGCGCATTCACAATCAGGCCATAAAAAAGCGCCCTGCCAGTCATGCTCGCAGGGCGCTCGTTTGAAATCGTGTAGACGCGAGCAAAGGGTTGCCGGTCAGCCCTTGAGGATTCAAGGACTTACGCACCATATTCAGTCAAAGATTTTCCGAAATTTTGATCAAAGATTTGCCGAAATCGGGAATCGGTAATCTAAGTATTGCCGGCGCAGCTTTTAGCGTTTTTTGTGCTTCTTCATTGTACAAAGACTTCTGGTAAGTGTCCAGAAATCAGGGGCCCAATGCATGGGCCACCTTGGATGCTGAAGTTCTGCAAAGCAGCGAGAGCGGCCAGACGAACTCAAGGGCTTGTTTCATGGTGCCCGGTGAAAGCCGTCAATGACCCACTGAGCATTGCGGTGACATGAACGACCGGTATCGAAGGAACTGCAGTCATCCTGCTTGGCTGGTTAGCCGACCGCACCGAAAACTCGCAACTGAAAGTCCGCTGCTCGAACCGGTGAATTCACTCTCACGACCC
>JACCDQ012096731.1_pt1 | contig 20656 bp, 16 predicted proteins | sample 7446031 | NCBI WGS metagenome assembly JACCDQ01 (sample SAMN15323442, study PRJNA562643) | freshwater metagenome | isolation source: river surface water | place: USA:Blue River Watershed | collected 2017-08-17
CGCCATTCATCAAGTTTAGAGAAAATTAAATTGTTCATGTCTTCCATTTTTAATGGGTAATAACTATGTACCAATTTGATCAAGCGTTCAATTCCGAAGAACTCTTCTTTCTCATTTTCAAGCTCAACAACACCGTCTGTGTACAGTACTATTGTTGTATTCGGTTTTAAAATCTGCTTACCAATATGAATAAATGGCAATTCATCTAACATTCCCAAACCTATACAGCCAGTAGAAAGCATTTCAACTTTTCGACCGTTCGTTATAAATGGATGATTGTGTCCTGCGTTTACATATTTCAACTCGCGCGTATTTGCATTGTAATGCGCTATAAAAAATGTAATAAACTTCTCCCCTTTTGCGCTTCGCATCACCTTTTTATTCAATTCTTCCATCAAGAATTCCATTTCAAATCGCTGGTAATTAAAGAGGGTTCGAATCGTTGCTTGAAAATTTGCCATCAGCATTGCTGCACCAATACCTTTTCCGGAAACGTCAGCAATACAAATCATGTATTCATCATCACCCAATGGAATGAAATCGTAATAATCTCCCCCGACTTCGTGACGTGGCGTATATTTGGCAGAAATATCCATTCGTCTATTCGATGGCAGTTCAGATGGAAAAAGTAATTTTTGCATCTCTGAAGCAACTTCCAATTCTTTTTTGATACGTTCCTGAATGATGCTTTGACGCGCCATACGTTGATTTTCAATCGCAACAACAATGATATTTGTCAAGGTCTGCACAAATCCCATGTGCGCCATGGAATCATTTAATTTCAGCACATCGTCTTTTGCGATTCCTGAAAACAGCAAATATGCAAGTGGTTTATCTTTATGAAAAACTGGAACGATGACATCGAACTCCATCAATACTTTCGATTGAGAAGATTCAATGACCGTAATTTCTTTGAAGCGAAAAAGATCGCGTTCAACATCGATGTCTTTTATTTTTCCTTTGAATCCCGTTTTCAATAAACAATTCCACTCATCTTGGCGATTAAATAGAATGAATCGTTTAAATCCAAGTTGTTCTTTAAGAATGAATTCGTAGATTTTTACGAGCTGGTCTACACCTTGATTGGAATTAATAGCCGTCGTAATCTCTAGCAAAGAGTTTAATTTAAAATCTTTGAGTTTAATTTGATTTTCTAAATTCTTTACTAGTTTTTCTATCATTACAACTTGTCCAGAATTTGAGGTAATCTTCTCAAGGCAGCCATTTCTCGGAATTTCTCTTTTACATCCGAACATGGACTACCGAAATAGGTTTTTCCACCTTCTAAACTTTTAGAAATTCCAGATTGAGCCAAAACAATCGCTCCTTCTCCAATTGTCACATCACTAGCGCAACCGACTTGTCCCCAGAGTGTAACTTTGTCTTCAATGCGAACACAACCTGCCAAACCAACGTTTGCCGCCATTAAACAATCTTTCCCTACAACTGTATCGTGGCCAATATGAACTTGATTATCAATTTTTGTTCCTTCACCAATTGTTGTCATTCCTGTAACACCAGCATCAATTGTGCAGAGTGCTCCAATTTCGACATTTTGTTTCAGGTGAACGCCACCGCACGTATGCATGCGATCAAATCCAGTTGGTTTTTTCTTGTAATAAAAAGCGTAATGACCAATCACCGAATTCGGTCCAACGATCACATTGTCTTCAAGGATGCAATCATCCATGATACAAACACCTGGATGCAAAGTCACATTTTTACCAATTTTCACGCGATGACCAATGAATACATTTGGATAAATTAAAGCTGACTCATCAACAACCGAATTTTCACCTATGGCTTGTGTCTGCGGTTTAAAAGGCGAGAAATAGCGTGTCAACCGATTGAAATCATCAAAAGGTGTCTTAGAAATAATTAGCCCTTTTCCTTCCGGACATTCAACGGCTTGATCGATTAAAACAGTAGTCGCTGCACTTTTTAATGCCTTTTCGTAATATTTGGGATGATCAACAAACACCAAATCGCCTGGAACAACCACATGAATTTCATTGATTCCTGTGACCAAATGATTTGGATCACCAACGAATTCACACTTGATTAATTCTGCAATTTCCTTTAAAGTATGTGGAGTGTTTAATTTCATCGCGCTTTTTTTTTGTAAAATTACAACCAAATCATTCCCATTTTAACTAAAAACAGTAGACTTTTCACCCGCACCGTGTTAATAGCCTCACCAATTTTATAAGTGTGCGTTTCATATTAAAATTGTACGTTTGTAATTCAATGGAAAAGAAGGAAACAAAGAGCGAAAAAGCCATCAAAACAACCTACTGGAGTATTGCCGGAAACACCTTTCTTGCAATTACAAAAGGCATTGCGGGTGTTTTTGGTAACTCTTATGCCTTAATTGCCGATGCAATCGAATCAACTACTGATATTTTCTCTTCTTTATTAGTTCTTTTTGGTTTAAAATATGCTGCTAAACCTGCCGATGAAAATCATCCTTATGGCCATGGCAAAGCAGAACCGCTGATCACATTTGCAGTTGTTGGATTTTTGGTCGTTTCTGCAACAATCATTTTTATAGAGAGTATTCACAATATTCAACAACCACATGACATTCCCAAACCATTCACACTGATAGTGTTGGGTGCAATTATTTTATTTAAAGAAGCTTCTTATCGCTATGTAATTCGAAAAAGCAAAGAAACGAATTCAACGTCTCTTAAAGCGGATGCTTGGCACCATCGAAGTGATGCCGTTACCTCATTAATGGCTTTTATCGGAATTAGTATTGCCTTGTTTTTTGGCAAAGGATATGAAACAGCAGATGATTGGGCTGCTCTTTTAGCATCGCTCTTTATCGTTTACAATGCTTATTTAATTTTTCGACCAGCATTGGGAGAAATCATGGACGAACATTTACATGACGATATCATCGAAGAAATACGCCTTCAAAGTATTAAAGTGGAAGGTGTCATTGCAACTGAAAAATGCTATGTACGCAAAATGGGAATGCTTTATATCGTTGACCTACATGTGATTGTGCAAAAAGATTTAACTGTTTTTGAAGGACATGAAATTGCGCATAAAGTAAAAGATGCCTTGATGAATGATATTCCAGATATCGCTGATATTTTAATTCACATCGAACCGAATTAATACATATTCATCTAATTTATTCTTAACAAAATGTGATTTGAGGGGCTAGCACCTCAGAATAAACCGTTTTAGCAACTTACATTTGTACTGTAGTCGATTTGAGGTGATTAATAGAATCAATCATTTTTTAAACACCTCGAGCATATAATTGTTAAGGTTTAGGTTAGGTTTAGGTTAATAAGGATGATCAAATGGTCATCCTTTTTTTTTGAACCAAAAAAGTAGATAAGTGTAAGCAAGAAAAAACTACACAATGAAACAACTTTTTTTATTCAGCTTATTAGCCATATCATTCAGCTTTTCTGCCATTGGTCAAACAAAATTCATTTCCTACAAAAGCCACAGCGGGCAAAGACACAATTTGAGGAAAGCCCTTTCAAAAAATCTTTTTTCAATTGGAGAATCGAACCTTGGAATGGCTCCACAGCGCATGGTTAGAAATTCAAAACTCGACACTGTAATACTATTGTCAGAAAAAAAAGCAGTAATGATCACAAGTGAATATTGCCATTTCGAAGACTATGGTGGTGGAGATCGAACTAGCGAACAGTTATGGAATGCCGGAAAAGACACAGTTTACGATCACCCTGTTTTTAATTCTGGAAAAAGTGTCAGTGAAATAAAAAAAACGCTCAAACAAGAATACTTCTTTGCAAACCCAATTGATTCAGTTGTATTTCTTGGATTCGATGGAACGTATTATCAGGAATCACCAAAAAAAATGAAGCAAAAAGCGATTCGTCTAGAACCAAAATTACATGAAGCGAATACAGATGAAAACCTTGAAAAACCAGAGCCACGAAAACCAACTTCTCTCTTCATGATTTTCGTAATTTCTATTTTTTCTGTGATTTGTAATTGTCATTTTTAACCGAACTAATGCGGCTTTATATCAGTATCTTTATTCTTTTAGGAATATTCTTCATTCCAGTTTCTTCCCAGTTTTATGCTATCCAAAATTGGTTAACTGAAGCGTTTTTTGGTCAACTTGTGAATTGGTCAGCCTACCAACTAAACATTCATTGGGAGCTCAATGATTTTTCATCGGATTCAACTCGTTTGATGCTATTAATTGCATGGTTACTCATCTTTTCTCTACCGATATTTTTCTTCATTAAGTATAGAAAAGAAAACTTCGTTAAAAAAATCATTTCAATTACTTCGATTTTTTCGACCTATTTCATTGCTTGGATTTTATTGAAATATGGTTTCGACAAACTTTTCAAGGCTCAATTTTACTCACCTGAACCCAATATTCTTTATTCAAAAGTCGGTGATTTAGATAAAGACATTCTATTCTGGACAAGCATGGGAAGTTCTTATTCCTATTCAGTAATTACGGGTCTTTTTGAAATCATCTCAGGAATTCTCCTGCTCTTTCGAAAAACAAGAAATCTAGCCATTCTACTTTCAATTGGTGTTTTCGTAAATGTTCTTGCAATCAATGTTGGATTTGATATTTCTGTTAAATTATTTGCAGTATTTCTCTTGCTAACCTCTTTATACTTAGCAGCACCATTTGCTCGAAATCTTTGGCTTTTTCTAAGTAACCAATCGTTCAAACTATCAACAAACAATGAAAAACACATCCCTGAATTCAATGGCGCTAAATGGCTCAAACTTCTATTGATTTTTGGAATTTTTCTTGAATGTTTATACCCGTTCATGAAGAACTCCAATTTTAACGACGATTTAGCTGAACGTCCAATATATCATGGAGCTTACGAAGTAGAAGCAATTGTTAGAGGAAGCGATACTCTTTCTCCAGCAATAGCAAACTTGAATCGTTTGTTTTTTCATCGCGATCACTACTTGATTTTGCAAGACACAGCGGATAGCTTCGTAGATTATTCGTATTCTTTAAATGCAGCGCAAACTAAAATCAAATTAATTGATTACAACGAAAACACTAAGGTTTACACTATTTCATACAACCCCAGAACAAGCACCTTGCTATTAAAAAACAGCAAGGAACAATTGATTTGTAAAGCACTTCCTTGGAAACAAATGGCGTTGTTGCAACCATTGTTCCATTTGACGGTTGATTAATAATTCAGTAAATCAGCCAATGCTTCTTTCACTTTATTTGAATTCGTCAACAAGGCAGCTTCCAATGTTGAATTCAGAGGAATTGCAGGTGTGTCAACTGAACCAACAATAGCAACAGGTGCGTCAAGTGATTTGAAATTATCGCGTTGAATTCGTCCTGCCAAACCAAGCGTAAATGATGCTTCAGTAGATTCTTCCGTTACCAACATTACTTTTCCATGTTTACTTGACACCTCATTGATTTTCTCATGATCAAGTGGATTCAATGTACGCAAATCAACAATTTCAACTCTTCCTTCAAATTCCTTTGTCGCTTCAAGTGCCCAATAAACACCACGTCCATAAGTAATAATTACAGCAGAGTCACCTTTATCGATTGCAGATTGGTTCGCCTCTTGAACAACTCTTGCTTTTCCAAATGGAATAATATAATCTTCATCTGGTTCAATCGACATTGCTCCTTCAGTACCAGGAATTTTTGACCAATACAAGCCTTTATGCTCAAGCATTACAACCGGATTTGGGTCGTAAAATGCCGCTTTCATCAAACCTTTTAAATCAGCTCCTGTTGAAGGATATGCTACTTTTACACCTCTTATGTTCGTCAAAACCGACTCAACACTTGATGAATGATAAGGTCCTCCTGAACCATACGCTCCAATTGGGACACGAATCACACAACTTACCGGCCATTTACCATTCGATAAATAATATGAACGTGAAACTTCAGTGAATAATTGATTTAGTCCTGGCCAAATGTAATCCGCAAATTGAACCTCAACAAATGGTTTTAAACCAACAGCCGACATTCCGACAGTTGAACCAATAATAAACGCTTCTTGAATTGGCGTATTAAAAACTCGATCGTCACCAAACGTTTGCGCTAAGGTTGCTGCTTCTCTAAATACACCTCCTAAACGACCACCAACATCTTGTCCATATAACAAAGCTTCAGGATGTTTCCCCATGATTTCACGAACGGCAAACAAAGCAGAATCAACCATCACTGTTTTCTTTTTCCCTTTCGGTTCACGTTCTCCTTTTTCTTCGGTTACAGGAGTTGGAGCAAAGATAAAATCAGTTACAGAATTTGGATCTGGATCTTCAGCGTTCAATGCGCGGTCATAATCAGCGTCAACTAATTTACGTGTGTCTGCCTCAATATTAATGAGATCAGCTTCGTCAATTCCATTTTGACGCAATAAATCTTTTAGTTTTGGATAAGGATCGCGTGACGCCGCCTCTTCTAAGTCGTCACGGTACCATTCTTTGCGTACACCAGATGTGTGATGACCAAGTAACGGAACTTTTGCGTGAATGATGAAAGGACGACGCTCTTTGCGCACAATATCAAAAACCTCTTGAACTGTGTCAAAAGATATTTTAAAATCACTTCCATCAATTGTGCGCACTTCAATACCATTAAATCCTTGCGCATAAAAACTCATATCTTGGGCGCGTGTTTCTGCAGCATTTGCAGAGATATCCCAACCATTATCTTGCACCAAATAGACAATCGGAAATTGTTTTAGCGCAGCCATTTGTAAAGCTTCAGAAACTTCACCTTCTGTACAAGAAGCATCTCCAAGCGAACAAACTACCACAGGATTTTCGCCATTATAATCTGCAGCAATACCTGTTTTTTCTTTGTACTGAATTCCCATAGCAATCCCCGTTGTCGGAATCGCTTGCATCCCAGTTGCTGAACTTTGATGCGGAATTTTAGGCATATTATCGCGATTCAGTGATGGATGACTGTAATAAGTTCTTCCACCTGAAAAGGGATCGTCTTTTTTTGCAAAAACTTGAAGCATTAATTCATACGGAGTCATACCGATGCTCAATAGAATACTATCGTCTCGGTAATATGGAGAAACCCAATCTTGCGGTTTCAATTGCATTCCAACAGCAATTTGGATCGCCTCATGGCCGCGAGAAGTGGCATGCACATATTTAGCAGTAATTTCTTTGTTTGCTTCGTATTTTTCTGCCAAAGTTTTGGCTGTGCACATCAATTTGAATGCTTCTAAAAAGTTATCTTTTGACACTTTATTCGCTTTTTTGGTTGTTTTTGAGACTGTTTCTTCCATTGTTGGTATGTCCTAAATGCTGTGCAAATATACTAAAAACATGAAAGTACAACATGTTGTTCATACAGCAATTCTCGGGAAACAAAAGGAATCAAAAGCCTATTTATAAAGATTATTAATTGAGAGAAATAATTTAAAACAGCTAGATAAAGCGCACAAGTGCAAAAAAATGTTTTTAACTTGCACCTTGACCGCAAGACTACATGATCAAACGTTATCAAAATATTAAAAAATGGTTCATTGGAGATCTTCTTGATGAGACAGACGATTTCTATCAGAAAGCCAAAATAAATCTGGTTTTTGATTTTCCGTTTTTCACGTTAAGTCTATTTATTTTATTTTCAATTGTCCTATTTCTTGTTGGTGCCAATTATTCGGTTTATACTGTTTCTGGTAGCTGGATAATGGGAATAGTATTTCTGTTCTTTTTGAAATATTCTAAAAATATTAAAATCGCAGCTATCATTTTATCAGTTGTAATTTTAATCCTCGTCATTTCTAACCTATTTGTAAATGAAAAAATACTTCACATTGGCTATCCTTATTGGCTGAGTATTTTATTGCTTTTTGTAGTATTTAATTTAGGAATATATTGGGGAATAGGCTTTGGAATTTTGGGTTCTGCTGCTTACGTTTTCTACCGTCATTATGAAATGTATCACGCTATGGAATTGGCACATTTTGACCCGAATATTCATTTAGTTACATTTATTGTTGAAGTTTCGCTAACCACTTTTTTAATTCTTTACCTCATCCAATTGTATCTATTAACTTCTAGAAGTTCTGAAATTGCGTTGAAGGAGCAAAACAAATTACTCGTTGCTAAAAACAAATTGATTGAAGAGCAGCACGCTGAAAAAACGATCATGCTTAAAGAAATTCATCACCGCGTAAAAAATAATCTTCAGGTTGTGAATAGCATTTTAAGGCTTCAATCCTTTGAAATTAAAGATCCAAGTGCGCTCGAAGCGTTTGAATTATCTCAAAAAAGAATTCACGCAATGGCTTTGATTCATGAACGTCTTTACACCTTGGACAAAATGAGTTATTCGGTTACTGCCAAATACCTAAAATTACTGATTCGTGATTTGATTGCGCTTTATCAGAACAAGCAAGAAATTGAATTGGAAATTGATGTTCACGATGGAATTGTCCCACAAAACAACATTGTTCCTTTCGGCTTAATTTTGAATGAATTAGTTTCAAATTCACTAAAACATGGAATTGAATCGAAAGGAAAAATCACCATCAAATCCATCAAAACTGCAGCCCATGTTCACTTATCATTTAGTGATGACGGCAAGGGATTTAATGCTGAAATGAAACCTGGATTTGGCTTAGAATTAATTGAAACATTAACTGAACAGTTGGATGGATCAGTGATTTTCAACAATAACATTTTGGAAGGAGTCGTTTTCAATTTTGAATTCCCCTTATTTGAAGACGAAAAATAAAAGGCTCAGCAAAGAACTGAGCCAATTATTAGGATAAGATTGACAAATATCTTTCCAAACATTCTTTTTCAACTTTAGCAACTAGCCGTATGAATTCATCTTTGCTTTTTTTAATCTGAACACTTTCAAGAGCTGAATAATAGGCTTTTCTGCTTTCAAAATCCCCTTTTATATTAGCAATTACGTATCCTGAACTAAGCAAAATTAAATTCATCAACAAGCGAGAAGTTCTTCCATTTCCATCAATGAACGGATGGATTGTTACTAAACGCTCATGCATTTCAGCAGCCAACACAACTGGATGCAATTGGTTTTTTGCTTGTGCATACCAAACGAATAAATCCTCCATTTGCTTTGGAACGAGAAAGGGTTGTGGAGGCATATGCGAACTTCCTTTAATCATCACTTGGACATTTCTATACTTTCCAGCATGTTCTGGCATGATTCCGCGAAGAATTAAATTGTGAACTACCAACAATTCTTTTTCATTCATAGAAATATTGCGTTTCATCAAATCTTTAATGTACTCAATGGCCTCGTTATGATTAACCGCTTCAAGATGCTCACGCATACTTTTTCCTGAAATGGTCAAACCTTCATTGATGACTAAATCTGTTTCTTGCAAGGTCAAAGTATTTCCTTCAATACGATTACTTTCGAAGGTATATTCCAACTCCAACGCTTCCGTAATTCTGAAGCTATCAAGTTGACGCATTTTGTCCAATTTTGCTTTTAACGCATCAATTTCGATCAATAATTGATTGACATCATCAGCCAATTCACGTTTCGTTTGTTTTGAATAGGATGCAATTTCTTCTTGAACTAATTGAATAGCATCAGATGCGTTTGGATGATAATTAAGTTCCTGAAGAATTTTTTCTTTCAGCCACAAAACCGTCAAGCGCTTGTCTTGAATTTTTAAAACCTCTTCCAAACTTTTTACTTGAGCTTCAGTTGGAATTCTTTCACCACTTTCAAATTTAGATATCAAAGCTTGATCAACTCCTATTATTTGAGCTAACTCACGAGACTTTAACCCAAGTGCTTTGCGTTGTGTTTTAAGTAAATTTTTCATGACATTATTATTCTTGACTAATTTAGTCAATTTTTATGTTCTAACCAAAAAAAAGGAGCAATTTAAATTTGCTCCTTCTCAATTTTAAAATTTTCTTATTGATTGTTTTCAATCACATAGGTCAATACTTTTTCCATCAAGTGAACGCGATCTTTTCCAGTTACATTATGCTTATGCATTGGATAAGGGAAGAAATCCATTTGAATTCCTAGTTCTACAAATTTCTTTACTAATGCGAAATTGTGCTGCATAACAACAACGTCATCTACCGTACCATGAATTAACAACAAATCTCCTTTTAAATTTCCAGCGTGAGTTAACAAACTTGCTTGCTCATAACCTTTAGTGTTTTGCTCTGGACGATCCATGTATCGCTCTCCGTACATGATTTCATAATATTTCCAATCCGTAACTGGTCCACCAGCAACTCCAACTTGAAATACTCCAGGATTTCTCAACATCAATGATGTAGTCATGAAACCTCCAAACGACCATCCATGCACCGCTAATCGATTTGCATCAACATAAGGCAATGATTTCAAATAATCCACTCCAGTTAATTGATCTTCCATTTCAACGGTACCCAATTGACGATGAATTTGTGATTCAAATGCAAAACCTCTTTCACCTGATCCACGGCCATCCAACGTATAAACCAAATAACCTTGTTCAGCCATCCAATACATCCAAAGATTCGCACCATCCAACCACGAATTTGTAACCAATTGCGCATGTGGACCACCATAAACATAAACTAAAACAGGGTATTTTTTCGAAGGATCAAAATTGCTTGGTTTAATTAAACGGGTATATAACGTTGATCCATCCTTACCTATCAACGTTTTAATTTCAGCAGTTCCAATTGTATAATCAGCTAATTTTTCTTTGCTCTCAATTAAGAATTTGATAACTTTTCCATTGGCTGCAAAAATCTCTGCTTTATGAGGAACAGTATGGCTAGAAAAGGCATCATAGAAATATTTACCACTCGAGTTCAGCGAAAATTCATGTGTTCCTTCCGTTTTGGTAACCAAGGTTTGTTTAGCAGCTAGATCAACTGAATACACCATTGTATTCATTCCATTTGGTCCAGTAGCAGAGAAATAAATCAATTTGCCTCCGTTTTTTGCTTCTAAAATATCCTTAGCTACAAATTTGTTCGCTGTCAACTTTTTAATCAACTTACCATTGAAATCATAGTAATACAAGTTGTTGAACCCATCAATCTCAGAAATCCAAATAAAATTGTTTGACTTTTCATTTGGGAAATATGCTGGATGTTCTGGTTCTACCCATTTATCATTCGATTCCTCCAACAATGTTTTAACAAAAGCACCAGTTTTAACATCATATACATTTAACCACATGTGATTTTGATCGCGGTTTACTTCTGCGATGATTACATAATTATTATCTGGTGTAAAAGTAATGTTCGTTAAATAATCATCTGCTGCCCCTTTCGGAGAAATGAAAACCGTCTGTTTTGTTGCCAAATGATAAATTCCAACTTTTGGTTTCTCTGATAATTGTCCAGCCATGGGATATTTAATCGGCATCAATTCACCAGGTGTTTGAGTAATATCTACCAAAGGATATTCATGCACATCTGTTTCGTCTTTTTGGTAAAATGCTAAGTGCTGACCATTTGGAGACCAAAACAATCCACCTGAAATTCCAAATTCACTGCGAGCAATTGCTTGACCAGAAACGATATTCTTGTCAGTGTTTGAAGTAACAGTTAATTTTAAGCCATCCAAGGTATGAATGAAAACATTGTTCACTTTCGTGTAAGCTACATTTTCTGTTGCGTTTGAAAACAAGGTTGCCCCTACCTCATCATCAATGGAATGCAATAATTTACCTGTTTTTGTTGCAACATTGTATACATAATAATGTGTTCCATCGTTTAAATAGAATTCGTTTTCATTTTTCCATTCCATTCCGAAGAAACTCGTCATTTCACTTTTACATGCTGTATTAAAAGCTTGAATTGTGAGTATTTCACGATCCTCTTTTGTTATAGCAGAAGAAGTGAAAATTGTTTGATAATTTTTACTGAAAAACGAATAACTTTCAGTGTTTGGAATCCATTGAAAACCGTACAAACGATCAGGACCAAACAATCGATATTGATTCGATACAGCATCTTTTAATGTTAATTCTTTCTTTTGAGCAAATGTTCCACTCGTTAATACAAGCGCTCCAATAAGTAAAATGTGTTTAAACATATGTTGTTATTTAACTAAAAAGTCACTTTTTAGTACGTTATTAATTTCGTTTTATTAATTTACTGAAGTAGTTTTCGACCGGTTTCCCAGCATCAAAACAATCTAATAATAGTTTATCTAACTTCGGATCCAAAACTGTTTCGGCATCAAATTCTGCGTAAAAATACCATTGTTTATTAAAAATCAAGGGCTCTTTCTCAGCAGCTTCCTTCAGCTCTTTTGATATCACTTTGTTTTTTTCTCCTAAAATCGTTCCAAATACCTTCTTAAAGTTTGGATTTGTATAAGCAGTTTGAAATCCTTTGATATCATTCGCTATTCCTTCACGAACCGTTAAAAGATCATCTTTATCGATTTCATATATTCCACCATAAACACGCACATGTTCTGGGCCAAATTCAAAATAAATGCCATTTACCGCTTTGCTTTTCTTTCCTTCAGGAGCCACAACTGCTGAAACATTCATTTTGTAAGGGGTTTTATCCTTTGAAAAACGAATATCTCTGTTGATTCGAAAAATACAATCTTTTGCCTCTAGATCCTTGAAATTTGAATCTGTTTTTGCAATTTCGGCTATCATGTGCTGCACAAAATTCTTGAATGGTTCTTTCACTGAATTTTCATAGCGCTTGCGATTTAAATCAAACCAATCTTTGTGATTATTCGGCGCAAGATCGATGAAAAACTGCAAAAAATCGGGTGTAAAAAATGCCATGTATTTTAAGTTTAGTCAAATGTAAGAGATTTTAAAGAATCGATGCAATGCTTTTGGGAAAACTTCGCATTCCTAAATAATCAGTAACTTTAGCAAAAATTAGTAAAAATGAAACACGTATCCTTCGCAAGTATTGAAGCCGCAATTAAAAAAGTTGACAATTTAGACGACGATGGTTTAGAGCAATTATCAGAGAAATATGCATTGGCGCAACAGACTTTATTAAGTTATGTTATGTCAGCTGCTATCGAATATCAAAATGAAAAATTAGAAGGTTTACTTATTTATTACTATTGTTTAATCTGTGAATGTTTCGATACTGAAGGTTTAAAAATTAGACAAGTAACAGAAGATGACATTGATGCTTTTGAAGAGCCATACTTCGACATGTTGGATGCTTACTTCGAAAATGACGATGATGAAGTCTTGGAAGATTTTTGTGATCAACCTGAATTAACACAATTCATGGCCATGGAAATTTCAACCGAAGATGAAGATGGAACGACATTGGACGACGAAACAGCAACACAATTATTTATTGTAACATTGGCAATGATCACATTGTTAAATCGAGCAATCGAAGAATAATCTTTTTTTATACTACAATCATGAAATCGCCTGAAGAAATTGTCGGAATCATGCTTGAAAAAGACGCCTTTAGCAAGTGGATGAATTTAACGGTTCATTCACTTGGTTTAGGATACTGTGAACTCTCCACTACGGTTCACTCAGAAATGCTCAATGGCTTCGAAATTTTACACGGTGGAATTTCCTATTCCTTATCTGATTCAGCCCTTGCTTTTGCATCCAATTCTCGTGGGAATAAATGTGTTAGCATAGAAACCTCAATTTCACACATTCGCCCTGCAAAATTGGGTGACGTTTTAACTGCTAAAGCAAAAGAAATGCATCGAGGCAGAACAACGGGAATATACGAAGTTGAAATTACCAATCAAGAAAACAAACTAATTTCCTTATTCAAAGGCACCGTTCACATCTCTCAAGATTGCTGGTAAACAATCGGAATTTCGAGTTGAAACTTTTCACGAAAAAAATCATTTTTTATATGCAAGCATAAAATATTTTAGTACATTTAAGCGTGCTAAAATTTATGTATGGCAGAAAAACCTGAATTATTATTTGATTTTGTAGTGAGACATTCGTGGCATCGAATTTCTCGAATGTATAACCAACGTGCAGCAGAACACGATTTAACCATGTCGATTGGTTTTATCTTAATGTCTGTTGACAAAGAAGGCACACCAAGTACGCAACTTGGACCGAGAATGGGAATGGAACCAACATCGCTTTCCAGAACAATTAAAACGATGGAAGAACGTGGATTAATTCGACGTGAAGAAGACCTAGTAGACAAACGCAAAGTGCTTATTTTCTTGACCCCTGAAGGTGTTGAAATGCGTAAAATGGTGCGCAATTTCGTCGTTGGGTTTAATGAACGTATTTATGCCAAGATTCCGAAATCAAAGCTTCAAGCATTTTTTGAGGTTGCTGAGCAAGTGGACGAATTGATAGAAGATGAATTAAAAAACAACAAAATAGATTAACCTGAATTATATGAACACACACATTAAAAAGGTAGCCGTTTTAGGTTCTGGTGTTATGGGTTCTAGAATTGCCTGTCATTTTGCCAACATTGGCTGTGAAGTAATTCTATTGGATATTGCCCCGAAAGAACTTTCTCCAGAAGAAACAAAAAAAGGTCTTACCCTTGAATCAAAGGCTGTTCGAAACAGAATTGTCAATCAATCACTTGAAGCCGCCGTAAAATCGAATCCATCTCCAATTTATCGTAAATCATTTGCACAACGCATCATTACCGGAAACTTTGATGATGATATGTCAAAAATTGCAAATTGTGATTGGGTTATTGAAGTTGTGATTGAGCGTTTGGATATCAAGAAATTGGTTTTCGATCAGGTTGAAAAATACAGAACTCCCGGAACACTGATTACCTCTAATACATCTGGAATTCCAATTCACATGATGCTGGATGGAAGATCTGATGATTTTAAAGCACATTTCTGTGGAACTCATTTCTTCAATCCACCACGCTATTTGCAATTATTAGAAATCATCCCAACTCCATTAACAAAACCTGAAGTGATTGACTTCTTGATGGATTATGGCTCACGCTTTCTTGGTAAGAAAACCGTTTTGTGTAAAGACACTCCTGCATTTATTGCAAATCGTGTTGGTGTTTATTCAATCATGGCACTTTTTCATGCCGTTTCTGAAATGGGATTAACCGTAGAAGAAGTAGATAAATTAACCGGTCCAGTTTTAGGTCGACCAAAATCTGCAACTTTCAGAACATGCGATGTTGTTGGTTTGGACACCTTGGTTCATGTAGCCAATGGATTGAAAGCGAATTGTACAACAGACGAAGAAAAATCGCTGTTTGAGTTGCCCGATTACATTTCCAAAATGGTTGAAAACAATTGGCTTGGGTCGAAATCTGGACAAGGTTTTTATAAAAAAGTAAAAACTGCTGATGGTAAAAGTGAAATTCATGCATTGGATCTAAAAACATTGGAATACCGAGCATCTGAAAAGGTAAAATTCGCAACCTTAGAAATGACAAAGCCAATCGATGACTTAAAACAACGCACAAAAATGTTGTTCATGGGAATGGATAAGGCTGGTGAATTCTACCGAAAACTTTTTGGTGGTTTGTTTGCTTATGTTTCGAATCGTTTACCTGAAATCACAGATGATTTATATAAAATTGACGATGCCTTAAAAGCAGGATTCGGTTGGGAAATTGGACCTTTTGAAACGTGGGATATTCTTGGTTTAGACCAAGGATTAAAATTAATTGCTGACAATAACAAAACTGCAGCAACTTGGGTTTCAGAAATGAAAGCTGGTGGAATTACATCATTCTACAAATTGGAAAAAGGCCAAAAAATGTACTATGATGTGCAAACCAAAGGCTATAAAACAATTCCAGGAACCGAAAACCTAGTTTTATTGGATGCATTGCGCTCAGAAAACAAAGTTTGGGGTAACTCAGACACCACCATCGTGAACCTTGGAGATGGAATTTTAAATTTAGAATTTCACACTAAAATGAACACAATTGGCGGTGGAGTAATTGAAGGAATAAACAAAGCAATCGATTTGGCGGAGAAAGAATACAAAGGTCTAGTCATTTCGAATACAGGTCAAAACTTTTCAGCTGGTGCGAATGTCGGGATGATTTTCATGATGGCAATCGAACAAGATTACGATGAATTAAATTTCGCAGTAAAAGCTTTCCAAGATACAATGATGCGCATTCGCTATTCGAATATTCCTGTAATTGTTGCTCCTCACAACATGGCTTTAGGTGGTGGTTGTGAAATGTCAATGCATGCTGACAAAGTTGTTGCCCATGCTGAATTGTATATGGGACTCGTTGAATTTGGAGTTGGCTTAATTCCAGGTGGAGGTGGTTCCAAAGAATACGCAAAACGTTTATCCGAAGAACTAAAAGAAGGTGACATCAAAATCAATCGTTTGAGAGAACGTTTCTTAACGATTGGCCAAGCAAAAGTTTCTACTTCTGCATACGAAGCTTTCGATCTAGGTTATTTAAGAAATGGAATCGATGAAGTAGTTGTGAGTCGTGATCACCAACTTGCACGCGCAAAAGCCGCAGCAATTGAATTGGCAAATAAAGGATACATTGCGCCAAAACGTGAGAAAAACATTACAGTAATGGGACAAGAAGGTCTTGGAATTGTATACGTTGGAGCTAATTCAATGCTTTCAGGAAATTATATGTCCGACCATGACCGTGTGATCTCTGAAAAACTAGGTTTTGTTCTTTGTGGTGGTGATTTAAGTGAAAATACTGTTGTTTCTGAACAATATCTTTTAGACTTAGAGCGCAAGGCATTTGTTGAACTTTGTGCTGAAAGAAAAACATTGGAACGATTGGAAAGCCTAGTAAAAAACGGTAAAATTCTGCGGAATTAGACATTAGGACAGAAGGATATTAAGATTTTAAGACATAAATGAATTTAAAATAGCATTTTGAAGAAAGCACATAATTTCAGGGAATTGAAAATTTGGAAAGAATCAATGATTCTAGTTAAGAAAGTTTACCTAATAACTTCTGAATTACCAATGGACGAAAAATTTGGATTAGTGTCTCAAATTAATCGTTGTGCAATTTCTATTCCTTCAAATATTGCTGAAGGTTCTGGCAGAACTACTGAAAAAGAATTTCTTCATTTTTTAAATATTGCGATATCTTCTTCTTATGAACTTGAGACACAATTACTCTTAATTGAAGATATTTTCCAAATTCAGACTAAGTCTATTTTAATGGAATTAGAAGCACTGCAGAAGATGATCGGTGCTTTCAAGAGAATACTAAAAACAGAAAAGTAAATAATATTGATGTTAGGATTTAAGTCCAGTAGTCTTAAAATCCTAACATCCTAAAATCTTAAACAATGGGACAAAGAGCATATATAGTAGCTGGTTTCAGATCGGCAGTTGGCAAAGCAGGGAAAGGCGGATTTCGTTTTTACAGACCTGATGATTTGGCGGCAGATGTCATTAAACATTTAATGGCTTCTGTTCCTCAATTAGATAAATTGTGCGTGGATGACGTAATCGTTGGAAATGCAACTCCGGAAGCTGAACAAGGTTTAAACGTTGGGCGAATGATTTCACTCATGGGATTGAATACCGATAAAGTTCCTGGAATGACAGTGAACCGTTATTGTTCATCTGGCTTGGAAACAATTGCGATTGCCACAGCAAAAATTGAAAGTGGAATGGCTGAGTGTATCATTGCTGGTGGAGTTGAATCGATGTCTGTTATGGCAATGGGTGGATGGCGTATTGTACCGAATCCAAAAGTTGGTAAAGAAAATCCAAATTGGTATTGGGGAATGGGATTAACGGCTGAAGCTGTAGCTCAACAATACAAGGTAACACGAGAAGAACAAGATGCATTTGCTGTTCACTCACACAATAAAGCATTAGCCGCAATTCAATCTGGACGATTCAAAGATGATATCGTTCCTGTTGAAGTTGAACGCATCTTTTTGGACGCAAACGAAAAACGTCAAGTTGAAAAATACATTGTTGACACAGATGAAGGTCCACGTGTGAGTAGCATCGAAGCATTGGGGAATTTAAAACCAGTTTTCGCAAATGGCGGTTCGGTTACTGCAGGAAATTCTTCGCAAACATCAGACGGCGCCGCATTTGTATTGGTTATGTCTGAACGAATGGTAAAAGAATTGAATCTAGAACCTATTGCTCGTTTAGCTTCTTATTCAGTTGTTGGAGTTGAGCCACGTATCATGGGAATCGGACCTGTTGATGCTATTCCAAAAGCAATAAAAGCTGCTGGTTTAACTCAAAATGACATTAGTTTATTCGAATTAAACGAAGCATTTGCTTCACAATCAATTGCTGTAATTCGTGAAACAGGAATCAATCCAGATATTGTGAATGTAAACGGAGGTGCTTTGGCTCTTGGGCACCCACTCGGTTGCACAGGTGCAAAACTATCCGTTCAAATCATGAATGAATTGAAAAAACGTCAGCAAAAATATGGAATTGTTACCATGTGTGTTGGAACAGGACAAGGTGCAGCAGGCGTTATCGAAATGATTTAAAACAATAATCTATTTTACCCAAACCGCTTTCAGAATTGGAAGCGGTTTTTTTGTGCTGAATTTTACCTATTTGTAGGTAGGTTTGCGCTGAAACAATAATCTTATCTTTGCTGAATGAATAATAGTCAATCACAAATCAATTCAATTATACAATCAATTGGATTTTCAGAACTTAATGATCTTCAACGCGAAACGCTTGAAAAAAGCGAGACATCAAAAAACATGATGCTTCTATCTCAAACTGGATCTGGGAAAACATTTGCATTTTTATTACCACTATTTTTGAGATTAGATCAGAATTCAAGCGATATACAAGCCTTGATTCTTGCTCCGTCAAGAGAATTGGCAATCCAAATTGAAAATGTTTTTCGTGCAATGAAGACAAATTTCAAAGTTCTTACTTGCTACGGAGGACATTCAATGCAAGTCGAAAAAAATAGTCTTTCTGAATCACCCGCCGTTTTAATCGGAACACCTGGCAGAATTTGTGATCATATCACTCGCAATACACTAGACCTTTCAACTGTGAAACAATTTATTGTTGATGAATATGACAAAAGTCTTGAATTTGGTTTCGAAGATCAAATCAAGTTCATTTACCAAGAATTCATTTCTTTAAACAATACAACCTTAGTTTCAGCAACTGAACACAAAGAATTCCCTGAATACTTAGATTTTAAATCACCAACAATTATTAATCACCTTTCGAATTCAGAAGAGCCATCGATAACCTTTTGGCAATTTCCAGTTAAATCGAGCACAAAATTTGAACGTCTATTTGATTTGTTATGTTCATTCACTGGCGAATTAACAATTGTATTCTGTAATTTCAGAGAAGCAACGGAAAGTGTTTCTGAATATTTAAATGAAAACGGTTACGAATCCATTATTTATCACGGTGGGATGGAACAAGATGAACGTGAACGTGCGCTGATAAAATTCAGAAATGGAAGTTATCACACATTAATTTGTACAGATTTAGGATCTCGTGGCCTGGACATTCCTGAAATTCAACATGTCGTACATTTTCAATACCCGCATAGTGAAGAAGCATTCATTCACCGAAATGGGCGTACAGCTCGAATGAAAGCGAATGGCTCATCCTATTTATTGATTAATAAAGAAGAGAATACACCCGATTATATTCAACTTCCGGATGCTGAATACAAATTACCACATGACTTAATGGGCCCGGTTGAAAGTCCTTGGATAACCCTATATTTCAGTGGAGGTAAAAAAGATAAAATCAACAAAATTGATATTGTTGGATTTCTTGGACAAAAAGGGGGATTAAAAAAAGAAGAAATCGGACTAATAACTGTTCAAGATTTCTCCTCCTACGTAGCCGTTAAGCGTAAAAACAGCAAACAATTGTTGGCTAAAATTCGTGATGAAAAAGTAAAAGGGAAGAAATTAAAAATTGCTTTTTCGAAGTAAAACAATTGATGAAATACTTCAATTTACACTTATAAAGAAACAATGATTGACTTTCTAGAATAATTTTAAGTATGCATGCATAATAATTAAAATCTTTTATTAACTTAGTAGCATGACACTTTAAATTACATCTTAGAATGGAACCAACGAATAACAATCCAATTAAAGGCGGCGAGTTTCTCATCCGCAAAACATTACCAAGTGAAATTTTTATTCCTGAAGAATGGAATGAAGAGCAGATGATGATTGCACAAATGTGTGATGATTTTATTGCCCAAGAAATTTTGCCAAATCTCGATCGAATTGATAAAATGGAGGAAGGTTTGATGCCAAGTTTAATGGAAAAGGCTGGTGAATTAGGAATGTTAGGAATGACCGTTCCTGAAGAATTTGGTGGAATGGGAGTTGATTTTAAAACTTCTTTGTTGGCAACAGAACATTTAGGAAAAGGTTATTCTTTTTCAGTGGCTTATGGTGCTCATACCGGAATCGGAACTTTGCCTCTACTCTATTATGGAAATGAAGAGCAGAAAGCAAAATACATCCCAAAATTAGCCTCTGGAGAGCGGAAAGCAGCGTATTGCTTGACGGAGCCAGGATCTGGATCTGATGCAAATTCGGGAAAAACAAAAGCAGTACTTTCTGAGGATGGTAAACACTATATTCTAAACGGTCAAAAAATGTGGATCACAAATGGTGGATTCGCAAACTTTATGACTGTTTTTGCTAAAATTGATGATGATAAAAACCTTACGGCATTTTTAGTTGAAGCTGATACCGAAGGAATTTCATTAAATCCTGAAGAAAAGAAAATGGGGATTAAAGGTTCATCTACTCGCC
>JACCDQ010267232.1_pt1 | contig 20651 bp, 22 predicted proteins | sample 7446031 | NCBI WGS metagenome assembly JACCDQ01 (sample SAMN15323442, study PRJNA562643) | freshwater metagenome | isolation source: river surface water | place: USA:Blue River Watershed | collected 2017-08-17
CCACTCGCAATGAGCAGAATTTCCGAGGGCGGCGTCGGTTCGGACAGAGGTGCGTTGCCAGACGCCCAATCCTGAGGCCTGATAATTTTGGCGCCCGTCTGGTCCACCAAATCCTTGAATCCTGGCGTATCTATCTCCGGTGCATCACCAACAATCACGATCTGGGTCAGGCATTCCAACTTCACCGGGCGCGACAGGCTACATCGGGTCCAGCAATTGGCAATTTCTGTACCCAGCGATGTCTGGTGCGACCCTATGGGATAGACCTCGATGGATAGCGCATTCAGGCAAATCAGTAATCTGGGGCGCACCTCGGTCAGCAGAATCGCAAACGGATAGTGCAATTCAACGCCGCGAGTAGCGCAATCCGCCTGAAGAGCATCGTGTATGGCTTGCACATCTCTGTCGACAACCCAGACAGGGACCGCGACTTCTTCTGCAGCAGCAAGGATTGCATCCATGGTCTCCCGACGGCAAAAGGCCAGACTGACCCTCTCATTGGGCTCATCGGCTGTCTTTTCCCGGAGAAAGTCTAGGCAGATCTCTTCCGGAGGAACAGGCAGGTTTGCAACGGCCTCTACAATCGCGACCTGATCAAGTTGCTCATCGCTCAAACCGGTCGGCACGGTCATTGTCCGCTGAAATACATCGTTGGCATCAAGTGCGACCGCGAGGCACATATGCTCTCGCGTCAGGCCACACATCAATTCAAGGCGGCTAATAGCCGCCTCCCAGACGGGAAGCTCCGACATCGGCGTTGCCGCCTCGTACACCACATATTGTTGACCCATCATAGGCTGATAAACGGCGCACGTACCGTACTCACCCCAATAAAGCCCGACAGTTTCCGGTGGCTTGCCGACTAGCCACCTGAGAAAACGGTTACGAATGGATTGCACCGACATCCTGCGAAGTTTAGTCGCTATCGGACCATTTTATTAACCCGTTTGTGGTTTTATTTGTCCAATTCCCTTAACAACCCGCGTGCCCACGGCGCAACTGCATGGCACGAATACCCGACACGCCGTTCACACGCCGTACTGTTCGCGATACGCGGCCACCGCCGGCCGGTAGCTGGCCAGCTCCGTGTTGTCCTTGAGAAAATCGAGCAGATCGGCCAGGTTGGCGATCGCAATCACAGGAATGCCATAAGAGGCCGACACTTCCTGCACTGCCGAAAGTTCGCCGGTGCCACGCTCCATGCGATCCAGAGCAATCAGCACACCGGCCGGGGTGGCACCCTGGGCGCGAATCAACTCGACCGACTCACGTACCGACGTGCCGGCAGAGATTACATCGTCCACGATCAGTACCCGGCCTTTAAGGGCTGCGCCAACAATGGTGCCGCCCTCGCCATGATCTTTGGCTTCCTTACGGTTGAAGGCATACGGAAAGTTATGGCCCTGCTGCGCCAGAACGACCGAGATAGCGGCCACCAGCGGAATACCCTTGTAGGCCGGGCCGAACAGCATGTCGAATTGCAACCCGGACTCCATGAGTCGGCCCGCATAAAAAGCCGAGAGTTTGGCCAGGGCCGCGCCATCCTGAAAGAGTCCGGAATTAAAAAAATAGGGCGAGAGGCGACCGGCTTTGGTCTTGAATTCCCCGAAGCGGAGTACCTGCTGATCCAGGGCGAAGCGGATAAAGTCGTGGCTCAGTGATGACATAACGATTACTCAATGGTTCGACAATGGTTAAGTTTCGATTATCTCAAGACAACACCATGTGATGACATTGTCTGGTTCAACAATTATTCACTCTGGCCGGACAATCGCTCCAGCAACTTCAGCACGGCGATCGAGTCTTCCTCCCCCAGCCCTGAACCCACCATCGCCTTGTACATCTGGGCGGTCGCTGCCGAGGCCGGCAGATACAATCCCAGTTCGTGTGCCGTTTGCATGACGATGTTCATGTCTTTGCCGTGCATCCAGCTCTTGAAGCCGGGTTTGAAATTCCGGTCGATCATCCGCTGACCGTGATTCTCCAAAATTTTCGATCCGGCAAAACCGCCCATCAGCGCCTCCCGGACACGCGCCGGGTCCGCACCATTCTTTTTGGCAAAGGTCATGGCTTCGGCAACGGCAAGCACACCCACACCTGTGAGTATCTGATTGGCCGCTTTGGCAACCTGCCCGGACCCCGGTCCCCCGATATAAACCACGTTCTTACCCATGCAGCCAAATAGTGGCTGCACCTTATCAAAGGCCTGCTCGTCACCGCCCACCATGATCGACAAGGTGCCGGCCACAGCGCCGACTTCGCCCCCGGAAACCGGCGCATCGAGAAATGCAATGCCATGGCTTGCCAGATCCTTGGCAATCCCTTTTGCAGCAGCCGGCGGGATCGTGCTCATATCCACGGCGATGAGCCCCGCACTGGCGCCCTGTGCCACGCCATCCGTGCCCAACATGACTGCGCGCACATCGGGGGCATCCGCCACCATCGAAAAAACGACCTCCGAAGCTGTTGCCACGGCTGCCGGGTTTACCGCAGCGAGCGCGCCTGCCTCGAGCAAGGGCGCCATGGATACCTGGCGACGTGACCACACGGTCACCTGATGACCTCCCTTGAGGAGATTGAGCGCCATCGGGCGACCCATAATGCCCAGACCAATAAAACCAACCCGCATCATCATCTCCAGGATTCAACCGCCATCTTCTTAGGCGATGAGCACATGTGAACTTGCCGGCCCCACGCGATCCGCTTCGGGGATAATGGCGCCAGTTTCTCACAGATCAAAGACCCCGAATATGCGCATCATTTCTGCCAACCTCAACGGTATCCGCTCCGCCTGGAAGAAGGGCTTTGCCACCTGGCTCGCCAGTCAGCAAGCGGATGCCGTGTGCGCCCAGGAAGTGCGCGCCACGCTTAAAGACATGGCCAAAGACGGCACCATGGAGAACCCCGCAGGACTCACCGGATTCTGGCACCTGGCCGACCGCCCCGGGTATAGCGGGGTGGGCATCTGGACTGCACATGCGCCCAATAAGATTGTCCAGGGGATTGGCCATCCTGATTTTGATGCCGAAGGGCGCTATCTGGAACTCGATCTTGGCAAAGTCACGGTTGTCTCGCTGTACCTGCCTTCTGGCTCTAGCTCCCCGGAACGTCAGGTGGCCAAATTTCATTTCATGGATGAGTTTCTCCCACGGATGAAAGCGCTCAAGGCATCCGGTCGAGAAGTCATTGTCTGTGGCGACTGGAATATCGCCCATAAAGAGCAGGACCTCAAAAACTGGAAATCCAATCAGAAGAACTCCGGATTCCTACCGGAAGAACGCGCCTGGATGACAACACTGCTGGATGAACTTGGCTGGATCGATGTGTACCGTGCCCTCTACCCGGATGCGACCAGCGACTGTTATACCTGGTGGAGCAACCGCGGCCAGGCCTATGCCAACAATGTAGGGTGGCGCATCGATTATCAGATCGCAACGCCCGGCATCGCAGCCAAGGCAACCCATGCCAGCGTTTACAAGGGCGAGAAATTCTCTGATCATGCGCCTCTGATAGTCGATTACGACATGACGTTGTGACGCCTGATTGATTGCAAGCTTTACCGGTTAAGGGTAGCCTAAGTCGCTTGATGCACAATCTGCACAACCAAACACAGCCTCTGAAAGGAAGCCTCATGTCGAATACAACCGTCGCCAAGGACAAACTGGTCGCCGACCTCAAGCTGGTCGTGGCTGATACCGAAGAACTACTGCGTGCCACAGCTGGCCAGGCCGGGGAAAAGGTTGCCGAACTGCGTGCCCGTCTTGAGAAGCGGCTTCAGGAATCGAAACTGGCGCTGGGGGATGTACAAGCCCTCGCGACCGAAAAAGCCAAGGCAGCCGCCCATGCAACCGATGAATTTGTGCACGCCGAACCCTGGAAGGCCGTTGGTATCGCTGCTGCCCTGGCCCTCGCCCTCGGTGTACTGATCGGCCGCCGCTAGGACCATGGGTCTGCTTGATTCGGCGCGCGACCATCTGCGCCAACTCCTCGGGGTGATTCAAACCCGCCTCGAGCTAGTCGGCTTGGAACTTGCCGATGCCCGTGACCACCTGGTGGCCTTGCTGGCCTACGCGGCCATGGCCGTCTTTTTCGCCGGCGTTGCCGTTGTTGCGGCATTGGCCTGGCTCATCATGGCGTTCTGGGAACAACGACTCGCCATCATCGGCGGCGCAACGGCACTGTTTGCAGCACTGGCGCTCGTTGCCATCTGGCGCGCCGCTCGGCACGCCCAATCGGGTAGTGATATTTTTGCCGACAGTTTGATGGCCCTGCAAACAGATCGGGCGGCATTGCGACCGCCCCCCGCAGCGACGCCATCTGTCACGCCGCCAGGTTCCGGTAACGACCCCAGCACCTATGTCGGCGATTAAAGTGCGTGCACTTCAACGTGGACGTCTGCTGGAGCGCATTACCCAGCAGCGTGCCGCTCTCGCCATTGAATTGGCACCCGTTGCCGGCGCCCTGAACACTGCAGATCAGGTGATTGAGGGCGCTGAAAAAACCCGGCGCTGGATTGGTGAGAACCCTGTCATCGTTGGCATTGGTCTTGTCGCACTACTGATCTGGCGGCCGAAGGGGGCACTCAAGCTCGCCAAAAATGGCATGGTCAGCTGGCGGACATTGCGCCTGATTCGTCGCCTGTTGGCTTAACCCCTGCCCGAGCTGCAGCTGAGCAGCTACCAAACGCCCTGTTCCACCAGCTGTTTGGTTGCTGCTTCAGCCCAACCGCGGTTTGCGGCGGGCGATGCCGGACTTGGGTGCAGCACGCGTCCAATTTTCGGTTGATGGGCACTGACTCCTAGCGCCCGCACCGCTTGAGCCTGGGCGTAAGCCCCCACGCCCACGACCCATTCCGGTTGCATCGTTTCTACCAGCGTGCGCAGGTGTGCATCACACGCGTCGATGACAGGTGCCATTTCTGCAGCCGGTAATTTATCTGGTGTGACATTGCGTCCGAGATCAAAGAAAGCCAACGGACAGTAGTTGGCGACGAAGTGTTCGGCAAAGAACTTCTCCGGCGTACCAAACCGATCGCGAAACAGCCCCCACAGCCGCCGGCCACTCACTTCAGAGCGCGTGCAGGACCAACCCTCAATAGGACGCTTCGGGTTCATGTGCAGTGGCTGACGAATGGGTGCATTAATGCGCAACCAGTCATGCACGGTAGCCACTTCGCCAAACGGCAGCCCCACCTGCACCATACCAAAGGGGCCGGGGTTCATGCCCAAAAAAATCACACGGCGGGATTGTGGCTGCGTGCCCCATAGCTGCAGATACTGGTCGTGCGCCGCACCTGCGTAATCCAGCGGGTTGTAGACGTGCGTCACCGGTGCCGCGAACGAAAGGCCGTCCAGTTCAGCAGCCAGAATATGCGCGGCCTTGATCAGTGGGGTTGCGCTCATGCAACCGCTTCGCTGGCATTCCCCCGATCATCACCGGACCAGGGCGCCACTTTGAACAGTAACAGCATGCCCGGGATGGCGAGGACCGCGCAGAGCCAGAAGAAGCCGTACCAGCCCAGGTGTTCGACCAGCCAGCCCGCCGATGCATTGACCAATGTGCGTGGCACAGCGGCCAGGCTCGTAAAAAGGGCGAACTGCGTAGCGGTGTAGGCGCGATTGGTCGAACGGGCAATGAAGGCCACAAACGCCGCCGTACCGAGACCAACCCCTAGTGCCTCAAACCCGATAACCAGTGCAAGGCTCCAGAGCTGGGGCGCGGCGATTTCCGATTGCGGACCCATCGCCGCGAGCCACGCGAAACCGAAGATCGAAACCACCTGCACGACGCCGAACAACCAGAGTGCACGGTTGATCCCCAGCTTGACCATCCACAAGCCTCCCAGAAGCCCCCCAATCACCGCTGGCCATAACCCGGCATTCTTAGCGACGAGACCGATTTCGCTCTTGGCATAGCCCATATCCAGATAGAACGGCGTGGCCAGTGCCGTACACAGGGAGTCGCCCAGCTTGTAGCAGAAGATGAAGGCCAGCACGGTGAGCGCACTCTTCCAGCCGGCACGGTGCATGAATTCCTGAAAGGGCTCGACAATTGCCTGCTTCAGCGTGCGCGGCGCTAAGGCATCCCCCTCGGGTTCGCGAACCCAGAACGTGCAAACAATTCCGGGCAGCATAAAGGCCGCGGTGATCCAGAAAACTTCGTTCCAGGGCAAATGATCCGCCAGTATCAGTGAGACCGACCCTGGCACCAAGCCGGCAACCCGATACGCATTCACAAAAACCGAGTTGCCCAATCCGAGCTCTTCGTCAGACAACAACTCCCGGCGAAACGCATCGAGCGCAATATCCTGGGTTGCCGAGAAAACAGCCACCAGCGCAGCGATCAGCATGATCGTGCTGATCTGGGTGTTCGGATCCAGACCGCCCAGCGCAGCAATCGCAGCGATCAGACCCAACTGCGTCACCAGCATCCAGCCGCGACGGCGTCCCAGTTTGAGAAAATTCAACCCGTAGCGATCTAGCAGCGGCGCCCAGATAAATTTCCACGTATATGGAAATTGAATGAGCGCAAACAGGCCGATGGTTTTGAGATTCACGCCGCTTGAGCGCAACCAGGCGGGTACCAAATTGAGCAGCAGGTAGAGCGGTAGACCCGAGGCAAACCCGATCAGAACACAGATAGCCATGTGGCGCGTCCACAAGGCGCGCCACATACTGGATTTTTTAACAGACTCACCCACCGGCGTCATGCACGACCCAAGCGGCAGATCGCGGTATCACCTAAAAAGTTAATGTCCTCGTGCACCCGGAGACCATTATCGAACGCAATGATTTCGTGAATAACAATCCCTTGTTCGGCACACAGGGCTTCAAAGTCGGCGATCGTGAAGAACCGGACATTTGGGGTGTCGAACCACTGATACGGCAGGCTCTCGGAAACCGGCATGCGGCCTTTGAGAATGGCTTGCCGGTGCGTGTAATAGCCGAAGTTGGGGAACGAGACGACCGCTTCGCGGCCGACGCGTAGCAGTTCGTTGAGCAGGCCCACCGTGTTCTGGATCATCTGCAGCGACAACGACATGATGACGTGATCAAAAGCGCCATTTTCAAATCCGGCCAGACCGCGCTCCAGATTGACCTGGATCACGTTCACGCCGGACCGGAGGCAGGCCAACACACAGGCTGGGTCCTTCTCGATCCCGTATCCGATCACCTGCTTTTCATCGATCAGTCGGCGCAACAGTGTGCCGTCGCCACACCCCAGATCCAGCACCCGTTCGCCCGGAGCAATCCAGCCTGCAATCGCATCCAGGTCCGCACGCAGCGTTGCTAGATCGAGGCGTACCGGTTTCTTCGGTTTGGCGTTCATAGCACGGCCGCCTCGAAATAGGTCCGCAACACCGCATGGTATTGGGTATCGTCCAGCAGGAAGGAATCGTGACCATGCACGCTGTCGATTTCTGCATAGCTCACACGCCGGCCGTTATGCACCAGGGCGGTCATGATTTCCCGGCTACGCTCGGGTGCGAAACGCCAGTCGGTCGTAAACGCAACCACCAGAAAATCAGCTTTGGCCGTGGCTAATGCATCATCCAGACTGCCTTCGGTGGCCGCTGCCGGATCGAAATAATCCAGGGCTTTTGTCGTTAACAAATAGGTGTTGGCGTCAAAGTAACCGGAGAATTTTTCACCTTGATAGCGCAGATAAGATTCAATCTGGAAATCGGTCTCGTAGCTGTACTTCAGTGACCCGTCTTTCAACGAGCGCCCGAACTTCTCGGCCATCTGGTCATCCGACAGATAGGTGATATGTCCCAGCATGCGGGCCAGCTTGAGGCCGCGTGCGGGTACGACGCCCTGTTCGTAGTAATGGCCACCATGGAAATCGGGATCTGTCAGAATCGCCTGTCGCGCCACTTCGTTAAAAGCAATGTTCTGCGCGGTCAGCTTCGACGCCGAGGCAATCACGACGGCATGGCGCAATCGATCGGGAAAACTCAGCGTCCACTGGGTCGCCTGCATACCCCCCAGAGACCCACCGACCACCGCGGCCCAGCACCGCACACCGAGATGATCCGCGAGCCTTGCCTGAGCATTCACCCAGTCTTCGACAGTCACCACCGGAAAATCAGCGCCATAGAGCTTGCCGGTTTTGGGGTTCACCGTATTGGGGCCACTGGAGCCGTAACACCCCCCTAGATTATTGACGCCGACGACAAAGAACTTGCTGGTGTCCAGCGGTTTGCCGGGACCCACGAGGTTGTCCCACCAGCCTGTGGTTTCTTCACGGTTGTCCGCATCGTGATAGCCGGCCACGTGATGATTCCCCGACAGCGCGTGGCAAATCAGTACCGCGTTACTGGCATCGGCATTGAGTGTGCCGTAGGTTTCGTACACCAGAGAAAATCCGGGCAATACGGCACCACTCTTCAGCGGCAACGGCGTGTTGCACTGAAAGGTTTGCGGTCGCACCAGGCCAACCGAGCCGGAAACTACATCATTCATGGTGTTCAGGTCTAACGGGCCAACGTATCGGCCGGGGTCGAATTCAAGCGACGAATCTGCTCACGGATCTGAGCACCATCGTCAATGCGCAGTAGTTTGCGCACCATAGGCGCCAATTGTCCTACATCCGAGGTCAGAATCTGCTGTTTGACCTCAAGAATTTGCGCAGGATGCATCGAGAAATGGCGCAAGCCCATGCCCAGCAGCAGGCGGGTCAGCTTGGGGTTGCCTGCCAGCTCACCGCAGATCGAAACCGGCACGCCGGCCTTTTCACCACCGGCCAGCGTATGCGCGATCAGCATCAATACGGCCGGGTGTAACGAATCGTAAAGATCGGCCACTTCTTCGTCCCCGCGATCAATGGCCAGTGTGTACTGCGTCAGATCGTTGGTGCCGATCGAAACAAAATCCAGCCGCTTGAGGAACATGTTCAGCGCCAGCGCTGCTGCCGGAATTTCGATCATGCCCCCCAGCTGGATGTCTTCGCCATAGGCAACGCGCCGGTCACGCAACTCTTCGCGCGCGCGGTCAATCGCGGCACGCGTGGCATCAACCTCCTGCACATTCGAGATCATGGGGATCAGGATGCGTACCGGGCCAAAGCGGGCGGCCCGCAGAATCGCCCGCAACTGGATACCGAACATCGCCGGCTCTGAGAGTGACAGGCGAATGCCACGACGGCCCAGCGCCGGGTTGGTGGCGCTGCGCGCCTGATCCAGTGTCTTGTCCGCACCGAGGTCATAGGTGCGAATCACGACCGGCTTGCCTGCCATGCCCTTAACGACTTTGCGATAGGCCTCGTACTGCTCGTCCTCCGACGGGATCTCGCGACGGTTAAGAAACAGGAATTCGGTCCGGAACAGGCCAATGCCGTCGGCGCCGTTATCCTTGGCCGCCTGCACGTCATCCGGTAATTCGATATTCGCCATCAGATCAATGCGCACATCATCCAGCGTCAGGGACTCGGCCTTTTTCAGGCGTTTGAGCTTGCTGCGCTCAAGCTCGATCTGCGTCTTGCGCAGACGGTATTCTTCCAGCACCCGTTCGTCCGGGTTGATGATGATGACACCACGGTAACCATCGACGATAAGCAGCTCGCCATCCTTGATCGCCTCACGCGCACCGCGCAAGCCGACAACGGCCGGGATTGCCATGCTGCGCGCCAGAATGGCGGTATGCGATGTCGCACCGCCGACATCCGTCACAAACGCGGCGAAACGATGTTCCTTGAAGCTGATCAGGTCAGAGGGTGGCAGGTCATGCGCCACAATAATCTGCTCTTCTTCCTTCACGCCCTTCGTCGATTTGCTTGACCGGCCGATTTTGCCGGAACGACCCATGAGCTCCTTGATGACGCGCTCGACGACCTGCACGACATCTGCCTTACGTTCGCGAAGATAGGGGTCGTCAAACGCATCAAACTGTTTGACCAGCGCATCCATCTGCTGGACGAGCGCCCACTCGGCATTGCATCCACGCTCGCGAATCAAGGTCTTGGGTACATCAACCAGCTCGGGGTCCTGCAGAATCAGCGCATGGACATCGATAAATGCGCGCATTTCGGCGGCCGATTCGGCCATCTCGTCACGTAGACCATCCAGCTCGACCCGCACCCGGTCTACGGCTTTTTCAAAGCGCGCCACTTCCTTTTCCAGCTGTCGTGCCGGCAGCGTCAGATGGGACACTTCTAGTGTGGCATGGGACAGCAGCTGTGCCTGACCGATGGCAATGCCGCCGGATACACCGAGACCGTGGAGGGTAAAGCTCATGGGCGCTGTCCTTGTCCTTATTCCTATCCCTATTCTCTATTCGCCTTCGCCGAAATAATCGTTGATCAGCGCAACCAGCGCAGTCATTGCCGCGTCAGCGTCATCACCATCGGTTTCCAGCGTTACCACCGTCCCCTTGCCGGCAGCCAGCATCATCACACCCATGATGCTTTTTCCGTTAACACGGCGTCCGTTGCGCTCTAGCCATACATCACTGCCGAAGGTACCCGCTAATTGGGTGAACTTGGCCGAAGCACGGGCATGCAAGCCCAGCTTGTTGATGATTTCTACATCCTGACGCAACGTGCTCATGAGCTTACTTTCGCTAAAGACATTCGATCAACCCGCGTCAGCAGCCGTCATGGCCACTGTGCACTCGGTACCCGCCAGCAGGGCCTTCTTCACCAGCGCCCCAAGAAGGCGGTTACGGTAATTAATGGCACGAAGCACCATCGGCAAACTGACGCCCGACAGGGCTTCGACCCGACCCGGCTCGATCAGCCGAGCGGCTACTCGGGCCGGCGTTGCACCCAGCAGATCGGTCAGTACCAACACACCGCCGCCCTGATCAAGATTTGCCAACAGGTGCCGAGCCCTGGCTTCCACCTCATCCACCGGTTCGTCCTGACCCGCGGATAGGGTCGCCAGCTGATCAGGCAGCTTACCGCCCAGCACATGGCGCGCACACTCGACCAGCGCATCGCCGAGCCGGCCATGTGTCAGCAACAGGATGCCGACGGGAATCGTTGTTTGTTCAGTCATGCTCATCATTCAATACGATGGATATCCGGCAGTTTGCCATCATGTGGCATAAATTTCAGCCGGTCCGCCAGTGGCGCCGTCACATTCACCTGACCACGATCATTCACGCGCAGCACCTGGCGGACACCGAGCCTGGCCGCCATTGCTAACCACGCGGCCTCTCCCGCAATAAATACCGGCTTGGTCAGCACATCGGAACGTACTCCCGCGTCAGGACCCGAAACCACGATTGTTACCGCCTGGGCACCCGACGCCGGGTACCCTGTCCCGGGATCCAGCAGGTGCGGGTAACGCCGGCCGTCCACCTCGAAATAGCGCTGGTAATCCCCCGAGGTGCCCGTGGCTTCGCCGTCGTTCAGTTCAAGGATTGCCAGGGGGCCGCCATATCGGGGCGCCTGGATCGCTACCCGCCAGGGCTTGCCGTAGCGATCCCCTAACGCCATCACATTGCCACCAATATTGATCAGCGCATGATGGATACCTGCTTTTTTCAGGATCTCTGCGGCCCGATCCAGCGCCGTCCCTTTGAGCGAACCGCCAAAATCCAGCGCTACGCCGCTATTACGGCTGCTGACCCAGACGCCATCGGGCTTGTTTTCCAGCCGGATGTCCAGAATCGAGGGGCGAGATTTCAACCAGGCACTCACCGCTGCCGGATCCGGCAACCGGGCGACATATTGGTCGGCATGAAAACCCCAGATCGCAATCAACCGCCCGATGCCCGGATCAAAGAGCGCGTCCGATTGGCGGGAAAAGTTCTGGGCTTCTGTCAGCAAGGCTGCCATTTCCGGTGTAACACGGGCCCCTCGCCCTTGTGCCAAGGCATCGTTCAGTTGGGTTAATTCGGAGGGCTGCCATGCGTGATACGTACGGTGCAGCCGGTCGAACTCGGCCAACACCTGCGCCATAGCCGGGCGTATCTGGGCCTCGGGCAGATCACCGGCAACCTGGATCTCGACACGCGTCCCGAACACAAAAGACTCGCTGACCACGGGTTTCTTTTCGCCGCAGGCAACCAGCAAAACCCCCAGGACCAGTGCAGTCAGCAGCCTGCCACAGCGATACAACTTGGCGCGCATAGCGGACACCATCTCAGACGCCGAACGGATCAGTTGCTTCCAGCTCCAGCGAGGCCGCCATCAAAGCCAGGCGTGCGATCACGCCATAGGCATAGAAACGGTTGGGGGGTGCATCCGGGTTGGCCGCATAATCGGGCAGATTGCAGCCTGTTTCAAAGGCCAGCGGCACAAAATGCATCCCCGGGGCGTTTAGATTCTCATCCACCCCCCGGGCCTCATGCACCCGGTAAAAACCGCCCACGACAAAGCGATCCATCATATAGACCACCGGTTCGGCCACGGCTTCGCCAATACTTTCCAGGGTCGGCACGCCTTCCTGAATAATCACGGACGACACTTCCATGCCTTCCTTGATCACACTCATCTTATTGCGCTGTTTGCGATTGAGCCCCATCACCTCGCTGGCATCGCGCACCGTCATCACGCCCATGCCATAGGTGCCAGCATCGGCCTTCACTACCACATAGGGTTCGCGATCAATTTCGTACTCGCGATACTTGGCACGTATGCGGCTTAGCAACTCATCGACGCGACCAGCCAGACATGCTTCGCCGACCCGCTCCTGGAAATTGATGTCGTCACAGGTGGCAAAGTAGGGATTAATGCGCCAGGCATCAATATCAACCAGCGCCGCGAAGTCATGAGCCACCTTGTCATAGGCGGCAAAGTGCTGGCTTTTGCGCCGCACATGCCAGCCAGCATGGACCGGGGGGATCAGCGTCTGGCCCGTGGGTGCCTTGAGAATGTCGGGTACGCCCGCCGACAGATCGTTATTGAGCAACACCATACAGGGATCAAATCCATCAACACCCCAACGCCGCCCATTCGGCGTATCCCGGATCTGCAAGGGTTCCAGATGCAAGGACTGACCATCATCCAATTCCAGCGTGGTGGGTGCCGTCACATCGGGCGACACGGAGGCCAGCCGGACATTGAGCCCCGCCTGGCGAAGCACACCGGCCAACGTGGCCACATTTTTAAGATAAAACTGATTGCGCGTGTGGTTCTCGGGAATCAGCAACATATTCCGGGCATCCGGACAGTACTTCTCGATCGCCGTCTGGATGGCCTGGATACACAGCGGATAAAACGCCGGATTCAGATTATTGAAACCGCCCGGAAAGAGGTTGGTGTCCACCGGCGCCAGCTTGAAACCGGCATTACGCAGATCCACGGAGGCGTAGAAGGGCGGTGTGTGATCTTGCCAGGCACACCGGAACCACCGTTCGATCGCGGTTGTCTGATCCAGAAAGCGCTGTTCCAGCGCCAGAAGGGGGCCGGCAAGCGCCGTCGTCAAGTTTGGAACCATATCCGCAGTTTACCCCAGGCGACCGCGATCAGTGCCGCACCGCAGCGTACCGGCTGGTAGAATGTCGGCTTTAAAAACATTGTCTTAGCGGCCAGTGATGCCCTGCCATCCCGGCCGCGATGCTTTTCCGGAACGCCCATGCTCGTCGCCAACAACATCACCATGCAATTCGGGGCCAAGCCCCTGTTTGAGAATGTCTCGGTCAAATTTGGCGAAGGCTATCGCTACGGCCTGATCGGCGCCAACGGTGCCGGCAAATCCACCTTCATGAAGATTCTGTGCGGCGCGCTCGAGCCTTCGGCCGGTAATGTGACCAAAGACGTGAACGAACGTATGGCCTATCTGCGCCAGGATCAGTTCGCGTACGAAGACCAGCGCGTACTGGACGTGGTCATGCAAGGCCATGAAGAAATGTGGGGCTGCATGCAGGAACGCGATGCAATCTACGCCAACCCGGAGGCGACCGAAGACGATTACATGAAAGCCGCCGACCTGGAAGTAAAGTTCGGCGAATACGATGGCTACACCGCCGAAGCCCGTGCCGGCGAGCTGCTACTGGGTGTGGGCATCCCCATCGACAAACACAACGGCCCGATGCGCGAAGTCGCGCCTGGCTGGAAGCTGCGCGTGTTGCTGGCCCAGGCCCTGTTCGCCAACCCGGACATCCTGCTGCTCGATGAACCGACCAACAACCTTGATATCAACACCATCCGCTGGTTGGAAGATGTGCTCAACGAGCGCAACGCCACCATGATCATCATCTCCCATGACCGTCACTTCCTGAATCAGGTGTGCACGCACATGGCCGATCTGGATTACGGCAAGATCACCACTTACGCCGGCAACTACGATGATTTCATGGAAGCCTCGACCCAGGCCCGCGAACGTCAGGCCAATGCCAACGCCAAAGCCAAGGAACGCATCGCCGAACTGCAAACCTTCGTCCGCCGCTTCTCGGCCAACGCCTCGAAGGCCAAACAGGCCACCAGCCGCCTGAAGCTGATCGACAAACTGAAACCAGAAGACGTCAAGCCGTCGTCACGTCAGTACCCGTGGATCCGCTTTGAATACGACGACAAGGACAAGCTCCACCGTCAGGCCGTGGAGATCGAAAATCTCGGCTTCGCTTACCCGGAAGGCGAACAACTTTTCAAGAACCTCTCGCTGACCGTGAATGCCGGCGAAAAGATCGCCATCATCGGTGAAAACGGTGTCGGTAAGACAACGCTGCTCAAACTACTCAATGGCGAACTCACGCCGACAGCCGGCACCATCAAGTGGACCGAAAAAGCCAAGATCGGCTACTTCGCGCAGGACCACGCCGCCGACTTTGCCTCAGACCAGAACCTCACCGACTGGATTTCAGGCTATGTGCGCGCCGGTGGTTACGAAGGCTCCGATGTCGACACGCTGATTCGCGGCACCCTGGGCCGTCTGCTGTTCTCCGGCGATGATGTGAAAAAACCGGTCAAGGTCATTTCCGGGGGTGAACAGGGTCGCATGCTATTTGGGCGCCTGATGCTCTTGCATTCGAACATCCTGCTGATGGATGAGCCTTCGAACCACCTAGACATGGAATCGATCGAATCGCTGAACACTGCGCTGGATCTTTTCAAGGGCACGCTGATCTTCATCTCGCACGACCGTGAATTTGTATCATCGCTAGCAACGCGCATCCTCGACATCAAGGCAGATCATACGATCGTCGACTTTGATGGTAACTACGAGGACTACCTCACCAGCCAGGGGCTGAATTAAGGTTTCTGATTCTTGATCGCCTGCTGCGCTTCGTAGGCTGCCTTTTCGGCGGCCCGCTGCTGGTCTGCTGCTTCCCGCTTGGCCCGCTTTTCAGCCGCCTTACGATCCCGCTCGGCAGAGGCTGCCTGAATCTCGGCGTCGCTCTTTAATGGCGTGGCCGACTGCTCGGCATCGCGAATTTTGCGCTCCTGCTCGACCTGCTTGATGGTCTTGCCTTCATCAATGGCTTTCTTGATGGCGCCCGAAGGCGGATTCGGTTGCCGCAACTCTGCGGGTGGGTTGGCTAGCTGATTAATCAGCCGCTGTTCCCGAACCTCGCGCTCAATCACCGCGCCACGCGCTTCGATCTCCCGGGCTTTTTCACGTTTTTCGTAACGGCGTTCCTTCGCCCGATCAATACACCAGTTCACCAGAATCCTGCTGTAGCAGTTCCAGGTGTCAATCTCTAGCTGGGTATCGGCCTCAGACCGAATGGCTTTGCCTTCTTCCTTGAGCGCTTTGGCCTCTTGGTCACGCGCCTCAATAACGGCCGGGTCAAAGACGGGGGGTTGCTGCTGCGCACTGGCCGGAGCCGCTCCTAACCACAGACCCAGACAGGCACACGCCGCCAGCCATCGGGCAGCAGGTGTTGCTTTCTGAACAGGGTGGGCAGCTAAAAATCGATTCATCCGCCCGCATTGTAGGGCAGGCAGGCCGCATCGGGTAAAATTTACCTCCAATTGCATTCACTTTTATCAGGAGTCTTGCCGTGCAAATCGTCTGTCTTGACCTAGAAGGTGTCCTCGTTCCGGAAATCTGGATCGAATTCGCCAACCGCACAGGCATCGAAGCGCTGCGCCGGACCACCCGCGATGAGCCGGACTACGACAAACTGATGAAGTATCGGCTGGACATTCTGCGCGAACACAAGCTCGGTCTGCCGGACATTCAGAAGGTCATCGCCGCGATGGGCCCGATGCCGGGCGCCAAGGATTTTTTGGATCAGCTGCGTCAGGATTTCCAGGTGATCATTCTGTCGGACACCTTTTATGAATTTGCCATGCCGCTCATGAACCAGCTGAATATGCCGGCCCTGTTCTGCCACAAGCTGGAAGCCGACGCCGACGGCATGCTGGTCAACTACCATCTGCGGATGCCGGATCAGAAGCGTGCTGCCGTAAAAGCTTTCAAGGGTCTCAACTTCAAAGTCATCGCCGCCGGCGACTCGTACAACGACACCGCCATGCTGGGTGAAGCCCATGCCGGCATCCTGTTCCACCCGCCTGAGAACGTGATCCGTGAGTTCCCGCAGTTCCCGGTCACGATGAGCTACACCGAACTTAACAACGCCATCCGCAGCGCCTCGGCCCGCATCTAACGAAACCGCTTTATGCATCGCGAACGTTTCTACACCCTCACCGCCTCCTGCCCAGACCGTGTCGGCATCGTTGCTGCGGTCTCCGGTTTTTTTGCGCAGCACGGTGGCTGGATTCTCGAAACAACGCTGCACTCCGAGCCGCCTAATGACGAGGGCGTGGCCGCTTACTTCATGCGCCTGGAAATCAAGGCGGATTCACTCCCCTTTGACCTAGAAGGTTTGCGCGCGGCTTTTGCGCCGGTGGCTGAAGCATTCTCCATGACCTGGAAGATCTCGGATTCGGCCCGGCGTAAACGGGTTGTCATTCTGGTCTCCAAGCAGGAACACTGTCTGTACGACTTGCTCGCCCGCTGGCAATCTAAAGAGCTCGACGTGGATATCCCCTGCGTGATCTCGAATCATGAAACGCTGCGCGGCTTTGTCGAATGGCATGGCATCCCGTTCCACTATGTGCCGGTCACGGCACAGAACAAGCCCGAAGCTTTCGCCCGCATCGGCGAGATCTTCCGTGAGGCACAGGCCGATGTCATGGTGCTGGCCCGTTACATGCAGATCCTTTCGCCCGAACTCTGCGATCAGTACCCGGGCCGAATTATCAATATCCACCATTCGTTCCTGCCCTCGTTTGTGGGCGCCAAACCCTACCACCAGGCCTGGGAGCGTGGCGTCAAGCTGATCGGCGCCACCTGTCACTATGTAACCTCGGATCTGGACCAGGGGCCGATCATCGAGCAGGATGTGATCCGTATCGACCACTCCGACTCGGTGGAAGACATGGTGCGCTACGGCAAGGATATCGAGAAGACCGTGCTAGCCCGCGGGCTGCGTAATCATCTTGAAGGCCGGGTCCTGATTCACGGTAACAAGACCATCTTCTTCAGCTAATTTACCCGCGCACACATGCTGACGTCCGCCCCCGTTCTCGATATCGCACACGTTGTGCAAATGGCGGTCGCCCCGGTCTTCCTGCTCACGGGCGTGGGCGCTATCCTGTCCGTGCTCACTACGCGCCTATCTCGCGTGATTGATCGCGGGCGGCAGCTCGATCAATGGGTGCGCGAGGGGCACGACCCAACCGATTACGCACATGAACTGGGCAAGCTCGCCAAACGTAACATCCTGATCAATAGTGCCATTACGCTGGCCACACTGTCGGCTTTCTTTGTTTGCGCGGTCATCCTGGTCATCTTTGCCAGTCAGGTCATCATCGACCGGACCATCTTCAGCGATTCGGTCGCCACCCTTTTTATTCTGGCCATGCTCTGCCTGATTTGTGCCCTGATTCTGTTTCTGGGTGAAATCTGGGTTGCCAACACCATCCGCTACTTCGGTCACTCGCTCCCCGCCCAGAAATAAAAAAGGCGGGTTCCGAAGAACCCGCCAAATCCACACGGAGAGGAGAAACCGAGGGGGAATTACCTTTGCATAAAACGACCGACCATTAATCGTGGTATGCGTTTTCACCGTGGGAGGTTACATCAAGACCTTCACGTTCCTGATCTTCCGGAACACGCAGCCCAATCACGATGTCGAGCAGCTTGAAGACCACGAAGGCCACCACGCCGGACCAGACAATCGTCGTACCCACCGCCGTTGCCTGGATCACCACCTGATCAGCGATCGAGTAGCCTTCAGCCACTGCGTTAGCAACGTAGTCATAGATGCCCGAGCCACCCAGTGCCGGGTCAGCAAACACACCCGTCAGCAGCGCGCCGGTGATACCGCCGACGCCGTGGATACCGAAGACATCGAGCGAATCATCGACCTTGAGCAGCTTCTTCAGGCCCGTGGCACCCCACAGACAGATCACACCTGCGATCAAGCCCATGACCAGCGCACCACCGACACCGACGAAGCCGGCCGCCGGGGTAATTGCCACCAGACCTGCCACAGCACCCGAAGCAGCACCCAGCATCGAAGGCTTGCCCTTGATCAGCCACTCGGCACCCAACCACGACAGGGTTGCAGCCGCCGTTGCGATCCAGGTATTCACGAAGGCCAGCGAGGCAACGCCGTTGGCTTCCAGTGCCGAACCTGCGTTGAAACCAAACCAGCCAAACCACAGCAGCGAGGCGCCGATCATGGTGAAGGTGAGGTTATGCGGCGACAACGCTTCACGACCGTAGCCGATACGCTTGCCAGCGATGTAGGCAACCACCAGGCCAGCAACCGCGGCGTTGATATGCACCACCGTACCGCCCGCAAAGTCCAGCGCACCCTTCTGGAACAGCCAACCGGCCGTGGCGCCTGCAGCTTCAGCCGCTTCTGCCGTCGTATAGGCATCAGGACCTGCCCAGAACCAGACCATGTGGGCAATCGGCACGTAAGCCAGCGTAAACCAGGCGGTCAGACCGATCAGCACCGTCGAGAACTTGATACGCTCTGCCCAGGCACCCACGATCAGGCCACAGGTAATGGCGGCAAATGCACCCTGGAAGACCACAAAGGTCAGCTCAGGCAGCACCACACCCTTCGAGAAAGTACCGGTCACGGTATCTGGCGTAATGCCCTTGAGCATCAGCTTGTCCAACGAACCGATGAAGGCGTTGTACGCCGAATGACCTTCGGTGAACGCCGCGCTGTAACCATAAACCACCCACAGCACCGAGATCAGCGAAAAGACCGCGAACACCTGCACCAGAATCGACAGTACGTTCTTTTTGCGAACCAGACCGCCGTAGAACAGGGCCAGGCCCGGGATCGACATCAGGATCACAAAGGCGCTGGAAACCAGCAACCAGGCATTGTCACCCTTGTTGACGACTGGCGCCGGCGCATCGGCCAGTGCCAACCCGCTGACCAGCAGCGGTAGCAGCATTGCGAGAACCTTTTTCATAACTAACTCCTTGGTAACCGATTACAGTGCCGTCTCACCGGATTCACCGGTGCGGATGCGGATCACTTCTTCCAGAGGGAATACGAAGATCTTGCCGTCACCGATCTTGCCGGTTGCGGCCGACTTCTCGATCGCTTCGATCACCTGCTCCAGGATGCTGTCAGCGACAGCAGCTTCCAGTTTCACCTTCGGCAGGAAATCGACGACGTATTCGGCGCCACGATAAAGTTCGGTATGACCCTTCTGACGACCGAAGCCTTTGACTTCGGTCACGGTCACACCCTGTACGCCGCAAGCGGCGAGGGCTTCACGCACCTCGTCCAGCTTGAACGGCTTGATGATTGCGGTCACGAGTTTCATGAACTGTTTCCTTATGAATAATTAGAACGTACGGCCGACGGTGATCATGTAAGTTGCATGACCAGCATTTTCTGTCGTTGTACTTGATGCACCAGGACCCGCTTTGTTAAAGCAATAAAACTGTGCGCCTTGACCACAACCACTTCCGCCGGTATCAGCTTGGATATAGGAAACCTTGGCATTCCAGCCAGACCCAAAGTCTTTGGTCACGCCCAGTTCCCAATCGGCATAATTCGCCTGACTGAAGTTAGCCATATAAAAATACCCAGCATGGCCAAGCAGTGCATAACCACCCAGCATTGGGTGAACATCACTCAGGTCATAAGTTGCGCGTAAATCGGTATAACCAGATCCAGCAGTGCTTGAACCATTTGCACCTTGATTATTAAAGTAATCTGTCAGAGCAAAGAATTGCTTCAGGCTTACTGTCTTCCAGTTAGCGCCAAGGTAGTATTCAAGGTTATAAACCATTCCGGGCCGTTGGCTGTAACCGCCAGTAGTGGAGGGCGTCGTAAGTGCCGCAGAGGCGGGAGCGTTGCCCGGGTTACTACCTGGATAAAAGTAGTTAATCAGACCAGTATCAAGACCCACATCCTCGGTGAAGGCATACTTCCAGCCACCGTACAGATCCATCTCGATGTTGCCGCCATACATACCGGCCGCATTACCGTTGACGTTGGAGTTCCAGTTACCCACATAAAAACCGTTAGGCATGCTCAAGTCCACACCACCCTGGATGGCAGGCTGGTTAAAGGTCTGATCAATACCGCGGAAACGGTAGCTGCTGGCCAGGTTAACGTTGGCCGTCAGCGCCCAATCGGTACTGGCCATCGTTTCGGCCGAGTCTTGTGCGGCGTCACCGGTCACCTGGGCCAGTGCACCCATCGACATGGCTGCCAGCGAGGCAGCGAGAAGCGTCTTCTTGAATTTCATGGTCATATCCTTATAAGAAGAGA
>JACCDQ011269990.1_pt1 | contig 20647 bp, 12 predicted proteins | sample 7446031 | NCBI WGS metagenome assembly JACCDQ01 (sample SAMN15323442, study PRJNA562643) | freshwater metagenome | isolation source: river surface water | place: USA:Blue River Watershed | collected 2017-08-17
ACCTCATCGACAACGCAGCCAGCCAGCGGTTCAATCGCTGCGCTTCGCTTCAGCGGCGCAGGCTGTCGCGTATCTCGCGCAGCAAGACCACTTCCTCCGGCGTCGGCGCCGGCGGTGGCGGCGGCGCAGCACGGCGGAAACGGTTCATCTGCCGGACCATGATGAAGATGATAAAAGCCAGAATGACGAAGTTCAGCGCGACCGTGATAAAGCTGCCATACGCCAGCACCGCGCCGGCCTTCTTCGCTTCGGCCAGCGTGGCGGCCGTCTGACCGGCGAGCGGAATGAAATAATTGCTGAAGTCGAGACCGCCGACCACCATGCCAATCACCGGCATGATGACGTCCGCCACCAGTGAATCGACGATCTTGCCGAAAGCGGCGCCGATGATCACGCCGACCGCGAGGTCGATCACATTGCCTTTCAACGCAAATTCCCTGAACTCATCGATCATGCTCATCGCAGGCCTCCGGTTTAAGTAAGGACAAACTCAGCGAATATTAACGAAACGAAATCGTTTGGTGTTTGATAAAGATCTAGCGGTTATAGCCAAGGCCCCGTGCCGGATGGACGGTCCGGGGTTCAAGTATCATTGGCCCCTGTGCGCGTCCGCGCAAGTCTGTCCCCCTGGAGAACTTCATCGTGTCAATGCACTTCCATTCCCTGGCCGCCGCTGTTGCCATGTCGGCCGTAGCGCTGACGGCCTTTGCCGCCGACCCGGCCAAACTCGAGAATCTGCGCGTCACCAATGCGTGCAAATATTGCGACCTGACGGACGCAGCACTGTCCGGCGCCGACCTGCGCGGTGCCGACTTCCAGAATGCCAACCTGTCCGGTGCGAACCTGTCGAAGGCCGACCTGTCGCTGCGCCCGATGGAAAAGCGCACGCTGTCGACCAACTTCGAAAGCGCCAACCTCAAAAAGGCCAACCTGGCCGAAGCCAAACTGATCGGTGCCAGCTTCCAGGGCAGCTTCCTGCGTGACACCAACCTGCAGGGCGCCGACCTGTCGAAGGCCACCTTCCCGGGCGCGAACCTGAAAGGCGCGAACCTGAAAGGCGCGAAGGTCGAGGGCGCCAATTTCGAAGGCGCAAAATTCTGCAACACCACGATGCCGGACGGCAGCGTGAACGATTCGGGCTGCTGATCGCAATCCGGCGGTGGAGCCTGTCTCGTTCAGTCGATGGCAAGATGCTGGCAACGCAGCCAGCGGCCTGAAGAGACGGGCGCTTACTCGTCCCACAAAGATTTCGGGACAGGCTTCGGCGGCCTGACGACTGCCGATCGGGCGGAGGCTGCGCGCGGCGCAGGCTCCGCTTTCATTTTGTCGGCCGGCCACGGCTGCAGGAAGGCCGACATATCGGCGCTGCCGGCCTCCAGCCACGCGCGATACTGATCCCGGCGCAGCAGCGCAACCATGCGTTTTTCATCGTCGGGCTTGTGGAAGCGCCGCATCAGCGGATGCGCATCGGCATTGATCGTCAACATCGTGAACGACAGCAGCGGCCGGTCGTCCGGCCCGCCGTTCGGGCGCCACTCCCACAATCCGGCAATGCCCATGGGCGCGTCATCGTCTTGCGTGATGCGCCATCGCACTGAACGCCCCGTCTCATAGCAAGGCTCGAAAATGGACTCGGCCGGCACGATGCAGCGCTGCCGTTTTGCGACGGCATGGCGGAAAGACGGCTTGCTGGCGACCGTCTCGCTGCGCGCGTTGTAGGTATGGCGAGAAAGTTTCAGGTCGGCCCAGTGCGGCACCATGCCGAAGCAGGCAAGCACGCTGTCGAGCTCGCCCGAGCCGTCGTCGGCCAGCCGGATGATGGGCGCGAGATAGCCCGGAAAACTCTCTTCTTTCCAGTCATCAGCCGGGGCCGCCGCGCCGAAATGCGTCGGCAGCAGGTCGCGCCGGGTGGGCGTGTAATTGGAGCACATGGATGAGCGCGATTGTAGTCCGCCGCGCCCGCGCCGGCACGGGCGAACTCAAAAGCCGAGTTCGCGCACCACGACCGACGCCGCCCAGCGCAGGTAATGATCGACACGCCCCATGCCCGGCGCCTGCAAAATCACCAGCCCGCGCCAGCTGCTGTCAGCCATCGCCGCCGGCACGGCGTCAGCACGCAGGCGCACCCGGTAGTAACTGCCACTGACCTGCCAGCCATCGTGCGTTCGCGCGGCCGGCACATTGCCGCCGGTGGTGATGGCGTAGACCGGGTCGTCCAGCCGGTGCACTGCATCGGTATCGACGGCGATCACCTCCAGCGCCAGCGCCGACAATGGATCGCCCTTGAGCACGAAGCGTGCGCGGTCGCCCGGGCGAATATGCGCGCGCAAGGTCTCGTCGACATAGCAGTCGATCCAACCGGTCGGTGCGCCGGCCAGCAAAGCCAGCGGCTCATTACGCGCGACCCAGACACCGCGCTGCAGCTCGGGGCCGATGTCGCGCACGGTCGCAGCAAAGGGGGCGACGGGCACTGCGGCGGCGATCTCGCGCGCATTCGCGCTGCGCTCGGCGCGGCTGTGCGCCTCTTCAGCGCGCAGGCTGCCGGCCTGCTGTTGCAGCTTCTCGTCCAGCGTCGCGCTGGCGGCGAAGCGGCCGCGCCAGCCGGCACGGATGCCGAGCAGCTCACGCTCCTGCTGCTGGCCGGGTGCATCAATGCCTGCCACCCGCTCGCCGGCTGCCATCATGGAACCGGGTTCGCGCAGCGCATTCAACTGGCCGGCCGTACCGGCATAGACGCGATACACCTCGCGCGGCCGAAGCACGCCGGTCAGCGCGACACCGCTGTCGGGCTGCAGCATGAACGGTCCAACGAGCAGCGCCGCGGCCAGCAACAGCAGCGCAGCCCGGCGCAGCCGATGCGCTTGCAGGAACGCTTGACGCCACGACGCCAGCTCGCGCCAGACCGGACGCACGATGAACCACCAGAGTTCGACAGCGAACAGCAGCACGCCCAGCAGCTTGAAGAAGAAGTGGTACACCAGCAGCGCGATGCCGAGAAAGACAACGAAGCGATACAGCCAGGTAGATAACGCAAAGATCACCATGAAGCGGCGGGTCGACGCCGGCAGATGGTCATCCGGCGAATCCGGGATGGACTGCAGGCCGAACAGCTGGCGACGCAGCTGCGCACGTGCCAGCGCCGATGCGCGCTCATGCAGGTTCGGCAGATTCAGCCAGTCGCACAGCATGAAGTAGCCATCGAAACGCATGAACGGACTGGCGTTCACCAGCAGCGTCGAGATCCAGGTACTGCTGGCAAGAATGAAGCTGATATCGCGCAGGAATCCCGGTGCGAGGAAAGCCCAGGCCAGCGACGCCCACACCGCAACCAGCAGCTCGGCGCGAATGCCGGCGAACGCGACTTGCAGCCGCGCGCGCGGATCGGTCAGGCGCCAGCTGTCCGTGGTGTCGGTGTAAGGCAGCGGGCACAGCACCAGCAGCGCGATACCCATGGTCGGCACACGACAGCCGAGCCGGCGCGCGGTGGACGCATGGGCCAGCTCATGCACGGCCTTCGCCACGAACAGCGCGCAGTACAGCGCCGGCAGGCTCGACAGCGACATCAGGCGGCCGACCCCGGCGCCGACCATGCCCCACTCGCGCGAGACCATCAGGGCAGCGATCAAAAAGGCGAGCACGCTGAGCCAGCCTGCACCGCGGCTGGCCAGTCCGCGCAGCAGCCACGGGTCCTTCGCCAGCCAGGCGTCCGGATCAAGCAGTGGAAAGCGCATGAACAGGTAGCCGTGCAGCAGCGACTGCAGCCAGCCGCGCTGCGAATGACGCTCGCGCGCGATCAGGCCGGCCAGCACGCGCGGGTCGTCGGCTGCCACCAGCTCATGCCGCAGCAGGAAGTCCTGCACCGCCAGCACATCGGCCGGCTCGGGATGGAGCATCGTTTCGGCAGCGACCGCCGCGCAGACGGTGTCGGGGTCGCCGCAAGACCAGCGCTTCAGTATCTCGAAGGTGGGCCAGTCGATTTCGATGAAGCGATGCGTCAGCCCGTCCTCGATGATCCAGGTGGGTTCGCCCGTGCGGGTCGCGCCGCCGGGATGCAGGCTCAAGTCATCGCGCAAGCGGGCGAGCGTCATCGTCAGGCCCCGAAGAACTGGCGCAGCGCAGCCAGCGGCCGGCGCAGCACCCAGTAGCCCAGCCGCACCGGCTCGCCGGCAATGCGCGCGACACCCTTGACGCCGATGTCGCTGCGCGCGGCGTCGTCCAGCACGGCACGCGCACGGTAGGCCAGGCTGCCATCCGGGCGCGGCACGGCTTCCCATGACAGGTAGCGCAATTTCGCGGGAATCGCCTGCAGCGGGTCGGGGTTCGGATGCATGCTGACCTCGGCCTGCTTCGCCAACGGCACCAGATCGTCGATGCCGATCCACAGCTCAAGCTCGACGTCGTCATTGCGCGCAATACGCAGGACGCGCTCGCCGGCAGCGAGCGGCCGGCCAACCCAGTCGGCAGCGTCATCGAGCTGCACGATGCCACCTTCGGGCGCGGTGACCAATGTGCGCGCAAACTGGCTCGACAGATGACGATACTCGGCGCGCCTCTCCTCCAGCTTGCCGGCCAGCGGCGCCAGCTGCGCCAGATAGCTCGCCTCGGACAGCGCCAGTTGCTGCGCCTGTCGCAATTCGGCCTGCGCGGTATCGGTCGCCTGTCGGGCGACCTCGAGCCGCGAGCGCAGCACGCTGCGGTCATAGTCGAACAAGGGCGCGCCTCTCATCACGCGCTGATTTGGCCGCACACGCATCTCGCCGACCACGCCGTCGAAAGGCGCGCGAATCACCACCGGATTGCGTGACACGAGTTCAGCCTGTGCGAGCACCGTCAGTGGCACACGGACGAACCAGCCGGCCGCAGCCAGCGCCACCATGCCCGCCAGCGGCAGCAGGCGGATCAGCCAGCGTCGCGCGGGCGACGCCGCGGATGGGGTCCCACGCGCCGCCGCCTTCCATGCGTGCAGCCAGACCGACACCCATTCGGCCAGCCACTGGCGGTCTGGCGCCGGCCACGCCTGCGCGCGCAGCAGCATCAGGCCCGAGCGCGGCAGGCCGGCGAATGGAATCCACAATGCATTCGGCGGCAAGCCGGCGCCGGTTTCCTGGTCGGTCAACGCGGCCTCCACCGGCCCGGCTTCCGCTGCCAGCCGCTGCGCCACACGGCGCAGCGCCTTGACGAACGGCGCCTGCGCATCGACCAGCGAGACGCCCGACAAGCGCAACACGCGCCCGTCGACGATCAGCGCCGCCTGCGCGAACGGCGCCAGCTCGCAAGACGCATTCACCAGCAGGAACTCCAGCTCGGAACGGCGACTGAGCGAGCGCGCCTGCCGGCACAAGGTCAGATAGCTGTCGAGCAGGCCGCGCCGGGGTGGATTCGTACTCTCCATCAGGCAGCGGGCTCCATGAGCAGCACGGACTCGATGGACTGGTCAGGCGGCAATGCCGGCAGCGGCGGCATTGCCGGAGAAAATGGCAGCGCATCGCGCATGCTGGCGCTGAAGGAGCTGCCGCCCGATTCGGCGTGTGGCTCCTCCACATTCAGCCGGAACAGCGTGGCCGCCTCATGGCCCGTTCCGTCACGTGCGACCACGCTGATGCGTACCTCGCCTTCGAAGTCGGCCGGCGGCGAGCCGGTGAAACTGCCGTCGGCCGCGTCAAACTGCAACCAGGCCGGCAGCGGTCGACCGTCTGCCAGGCGAGCGGACAGGCGCACCACCTGATCGGGCCGCGCATGCATGAACGCATCCTGCGGCAGGTTGAACTTCACATGGCTGCCGCGCTCGACGAACTGGTCGCTGATGCCGCGGAACACGGACAGTTGCTGCACATTTGACGGCTGCACCATCACGCGGAAGCCGCGACTGTCGGTATAGAGTTCGCCAGTCGCAACCGGTTCGGCAACAGACGGCAGCCGCCCAGCTTCCATCGGCACCGCTGGCGTCACCGCCAGGGTCGCGCGGGCAATCGGCGTTGGCTCGGGCAGGCGCGCGGGCAATTCCACCGGCGCCAGGGCGCTGACTGCCGGCGCCGGCGCGACGACCGGCAACACATTCGCGACCGGCGGCAGTGGCAACACCGGCACCGGCGCGATGACAGCCGGCTGCGGCGGTGCATGGATCACGAGGCTGACGATGACGCTGTCGGCAGCGCCACCGTCGTCGCCGGTGATCCGGACCGACAAGGTGCCGGCCGCCGCCGGCGGGGTACCGGTCAAAGTGCGCGCAGACGCATCGAAGTGCAGCCACGATGGCAGCGCACTGCCGTCCGCGAGAGTGGCCGTGTAATTGAGCACCGGGCTGTCGACGTCGGCGAACGCCGGCACCACCAGCGGTGCCATGGGCGCGCCGCCTGTCAACGGCGAAGCCGCCACCGCGGCGGCGACCGGCGCATCGTTCGCGCCGTGGATCGTGACCGTCAGCGAGCTGGCCGACGTCAGGCCGTCGGCGTCACGCACGGTATAGCTGAAGGTATCCGTCAGCGTGTCGCTGCTGTTGCGCAGGGCCTGCACGGCGGCATTCGCATTGTCGAGCACATACCCATAGCTGCCGTCCGCATTCAGGCTCAGCACACCGTAGCTGCCGGCGAGCGCTTGTCCCACCGTTCCGCTGCGGCCGTCAACGCTGACGGCCGATACGGTCAGGGTGTCGCCGGCATCGATATCGGTGTCATTGCTCAACACATTGCCGGTCGGATCAACGCCGGCGCTGCCATTCGCCGTGCCGCCTTTTTCCGTGGCGAGCGCAGTATCGGCGACTGCCACCGGCGCTTCGTTCACGTTCGACACAGCGACCGTGACGAGCTTCTCATCGGTCAGGCCAGCGGCATCGGTCGCCACCACCGTGAAGCTGTAGCTGGCCTTGCTTTCGAAGTCCGCCGGATCTCTCAGGGTGACTGCGCCCGTGCTGCTGTCCATGCTCAGCAATGCCTCGTCACCAACGCCCGCTTTCAGCGAATAGCTCTTTGTGTCAGCGGCATCCACATCGCTGGCAGTCGCGGTGTAGATAGCCATGATGGCGGAAGCATTCTCGGCGACCGTGCCACCGCTGCCCGAAGTAATCACCGGCGCATCATTCGCGCCGCGAATCGTGATGCTCAGCGTGCTCGTCGAGCTCAGGCCGTCGGCGTCGCGCACCGTGTAGCTGAAGATGTCGGTCAGGGTCGCGCCGGCGTTCAGCGCCTCGACATCCGGGTGGCTATTGTCGACCCGATACTCGTAGCTGCCGTCGGCATTCAGGGTCAGGTTGCCGTAGCTGCCGGCGAGCGCCTGTCCGAGCTCACCGCTCGTGCCGCCCAGACGCACCGCCGTGACTGTCTTCGCATCTGCAGCGTCCACATCGCTGTCATTGCTCAGCACATTACCGGTCGGGTCGACGCCGGCGCCGCCATTCGACGTGTCGCCTTTTTCCGTGGCGACTGCGGTATCGGCTGCGGCCACCGGCGCTTCGTTGACATTCGTGACCACCACCGTGACCGCCCTTTCATCGGTCAATCCGCCGGCATCGGTCACCACCACCGTGAAGTCATAGCTGGTCTGGACTTCATAATCTGCCGGGACTTTCAGCGTGACCTCGCCCGTGCTTCGATCGATGTTCAGCAGCGCCTCATCGCCCACGCCTGACTTCAGCGAATAGGACTGCGTGTCTTCGCTGTCGACATCGGCAGCCGTCGCGATGTAAATCACCACGCCGTTTTCGGCATTCTCCGCGACCATGCCGCTGCGTTCGGAAGTGATGACGGGCGCATCATTCGCGCCTTGGATCGTGATCGTCAGCAAGGCCATCGCCGTCTGTCCGGACGGATCCGCGATCTGGTACGCGAAGACATCCGTCATGGTATCCGCGCCGCTCAGCGCATCGACTGCAGGCAGCGCATCGCTCAGCTCATAGCGATAGCTGCCGTCGGCCGCGACGAGCAGCGTGCCGTGGCTGCCATTGATACGGGCTGCGCCGTCACCCAGTGTGCTGCCGTCCCCGACCGCCGTCGCGTCGCTGCCCACGCTGTTGCCCGCGTCCACCTCGCGGACCCGAATGGCAGTGCCCGAGTCGTTGGCCAGCAGATCGCCACTGGCCGCGCTGCCGGCGACAGCGCCTTGCTCGCTCGCGCGGCCCGTGTCATCCAGGGCGATCGGCGCGCCGGGATTGACCACCACCAGATTGAAATGCAGGCTCGCGTCCGCATGGCCATCGTCGCCGTGCACGGTCACCCCCAGAGTGCCGGTGAAGCTCGACGGCGGCGTGCCACTGAAAGTACGGGTCGCCGGATCGAAACTCAACCACGCCGGCAACGAGCGGCCATCCGCCAGCGTGGCGGAGTAACTGAGGCTGGCGTTATCGACGTCCGCAAAGGCCGGCACGGTCAGCGGCGCCAAGGGCTCGCCATTGGTCACCGTGGTGGTCGACTGCGCGGCAGCCGTCGGCACATCGTTGGTGCCGTGCACGGTGATCGTGATCGTCGCCATGGACGTCTGTCCTGCCTGATCGGTCACTTCATAACTGAAACGCTCCGTCAGCGTATCGCCGACATTCAGCGCCTGCACGGCGGGCTGGCTATTGCTGACCTCGTAATGGAAGCGGCCATCTGCCTGCATGGACAGCGTGCCGTAGCTGCCGACGATCTCTGCCGGGTTCTGGTTGCCGAGCGTCAGTGCATCGCCGCCGAGGTCGGTGCCGGCACCGACGCGTGTCACGGTCAGGCGCGTGCCGCTGTCGTTGTCGAGCGCATCGCCGCCGGCATCGGTCCCGGCGTTGCCATTGGCAACGCCACCGGCCTCATTCGCATCGGCCGCATCTCCGGCTGCCTGCGGCACAGGCGGGTTGGCGACCACGAGGCTGAAGTCGACGTGATCCGACTGGCTGCCATCGCTACCGCTGACACGCACCGGCAGCGTGGCTTCCGAGCCGATCGGCGGCGTGCCGCTGAACGTTCGGCTGGCCGGATCAAAGCTGAGCCACGCGGGCAGGGCGCTGCCGTCCGCCAGCGTCGCCGTATACGTGAGCGTCGCGCTGTCGACATCCGCGAAGGCCGGCACCGTCAGTGGCGTCATTGGCTCGCCGACAGTCACGCCGCGTGCGTCGGCCGCCGAAGCCAGCGGAGCATCGTTGGCGCCATGGATCGTGACCGCCAGTGTGCTGGTCGACGTCAATCCCTCGCTGTCGGTGACGGTGTAGCTGAAGCGGTCCGTCAGGGTATCGCCGGCGTTCAGTGCATCGACGACGGGGTTGCTGTTGTCGACCGTATAGCGATAGCTGCCGTCAGCATCCAGGGTCAGGCTGCCGTACTTGCCGGCGAGCGCTTGTCCGACCGAGTGGCTGCTGCCATTGACCTCGGATACGGCCTTGCTGTCGCCGGCGTCAACATCGGCATCGTTGGTCAGCACGTTGCCGCTTGAGTCGAAGCCAGCTGCCGAACCCCGTTCGGTGGCGCTTGCGCTGTCGGCCTCGGCGAATGGCGCATCGTTTGCACCACGAATCGTAATGCTCAGCGTGCCGGTCGATGTCAGTCCGCCGGCATCGCGCATCGTGTAGCTGAAGGCCTCGGTCAGCGTATCGCTGCTGCTGCGCAGCGCCTGCACCGTGGCATTCGCATTGTTGAGCGCATACGCATAGCTGCCGTCGGCGTTCAGGGTCAGGCTGCCATAGCTGCCGGCCAGTGCCTGTCCGAGTGTGCCGCTCGTGCTGCCCATGCGCGCCGCATTGACTGTCTTCGTATCCGCGGCATCCACATCGGTGTCATTGCTCAGCACATTGCCGGTCGGATCGACACCGGCGCTGCCGTTGGCCGTGCCGCCTTTTTCCGTAGCGAGCGCAGTATCGGCGACTGCCACTGGCGCTTCGTTCACGTTCGTCACCGCGACGGTGACGAGCTTCTCATTCGTCAGGCCGCCGGCATCGGTCGCGACGACGGTGAAGTTATAGCTCGTCTTGGTCTCGTAGTCGGCCGAAGCCTTCAGCGTCACTGCCCCCGTACCGGCATCGATGTTCAGCAGCGCCTCATCACCGACGCCCGACTTCAGCCCATACGCCTTCGTATCGCCAGCATCCACATCGGTCGCTGTCGCGGTGTGGATGACGGTGGCAGCCGAGGCATTCTCGGCGACCGTGCCGCTGCTGCCGGAGGTGATCACTGGCGCATCATTCGCGCCGCGAATCGTGATGCTCAGCGTACTGGTCGACGTCAGCCCACCGGCATCGCGCATCGTGTAGCTGAAGGTCTCGGTCAGCGTGTCGCTGCTGGTGCGCAAAGCCTGCACCGTGGCGTTCGCATTGTTGAGCGCATACGCATAGCTGCCGTCGGCGTTCAATGTCAGGCTGCCATAGCTGCCGGCGAGTGCCTGTCCGACCGTACCATTGCTGCCGGCAAAGCTGAGCGCCGATACGGCCTGGGTGTCGCCGGCATCGACATCGCTGTCATTGCTCAGCACATTGCCGGTCGGGTCGATACCGGCACCGCCATTCGCCGTGCCGCCTTTTTCGGTCGCCAGCGCGGTATCGGCTGCAGCCGCCGGCGCTTCGTTCACGTTCGTCACCGCAACCGTGACGAGCTTCTCATCCGTCAGGCCGCCGCCATCGGTGGCCACGACCGTGAACGCATACGACGGCTTCGCCTCGAAATTCGCGGCCACCTTCAAGGTGACGACACCGGTACTCGAATTGATGTTCAGCAGCGCCTCATCGCCGACACCTGCTTTCAGCGAATAGCTCTTCGTGTCAGCGGCATCCACATCGCTGGCTGTCGCGGTGTAGATGGCGACAGCAGGAGAAGAATTTTCGGCGACGTTGCCGCTGCTGCCGGAGGTGATGACCGGCGCATCGTTCGCGCCGCGAATCGTAATGCTCAACGTGCTGGCCGATGTCAACCCGCCGGCATCGCGCATCGTGTAGCTGAAAGTGTCGGTCAGCGTATCGCTGCTGCTGCGCAGCGCCTGCACAGTAGAAAGGCTGTTGTTGACTGCATAGCTGTAGCTGCCATTCGTATTCAATGTCAGGCTGCCGTAGCTGCCGGCCAGTGCCTGTCCGAGCGTGCCGCTCGTGCTGCCCATGCGCACCGCAGTGACTGTCTTCGTATCCGCGGCATCCACATCGGTATCATTGCTCAGCACATTGCCGGTCGGATCGACACCGGCGCTGCCGTTGGCCGTGCCGCCTTTTTCCGTGGCGAGCGCAGTATCGGCGACTGCCACCGGTGCTTCGTTGACATTCGTCACCGCGACCGTAACGACCTTCTCATCGGTCAGACCCGCGGCATCGGTCGCCACCACCGTGAAGCTGTAGCTCGCCTTGGTCTCGTAATCGGCCGAAGCCTTTAACGTCACCGCCCCAGTACTGCTATCGATGATCAGTAACGCCTGATCACCGACGCCCGACTTCAATGCATACGCCTTCGTATCGCCGGCATCCACATCCGTCGCTGTCACGGTGTAGATGACGGTGGCCGGCGAGGCATTCTCGGCCACCGTGCCGCTGCTGCCCGAGGTGATGACCGGCGCATCATTCGCGCCGTGGATCGTCACCGTCAGCGTCGCGTCGGACGTGCCGGCTGCACTATCGGTGATCCGGTAGGTGAAGCTGTCTGTCAGCGTATCGCTGTTGCTGCGCAGCGTCTGCACAGCGGCCAGCCCGTTGTTGACCGCGTAGCCGTAGCTGCCGTCGGCGCCGATGGTCAGCGTGCCATAGCTGCCCTGCACGACGCTGGCATTCAGTGCCGAGGTGCTGCCGACACTGACCGTGCTCGCCGATGCACCGACGATGGCACCTGCCTGTACCTTCGTGACCGAGATGCCGGTGCCGGCGTCGTTGGCCAGCAGATAGCCTGCCGGGTCGACGCCGACGCTGCCGTTCGACGTGCCGCCTTTCTCGGTGGCCGACGCATAGTCGGCACTCGCCGCCAGCGGGACCGATCCGTCGGCCTGCACCGGCGCGGTGTAGGCGCCGAGCTGCCCCCAGGTCTGCGTCGAGCCGCTATAACTGCCGGTGACGCCGGAGACATCCTGGTTGAATGCATTGTCCTGCGCTGCCGTGCCGACGATGTAGCGCAGCACCGTGCTCTGCGTCAGGCTGGACGTGAGGCCGAAGGCTGCCTTGTTGGCATTGATGTCCGCGATCCTGACCTGGAAGCTGACGAAGTAGTCTGCATCGCCTGAAAAACTGCTGCCGTCGCCGCTCGCCAGCACGCTGTACAGGCTGGCATAGCCGGTGGTTGCGCTGTCGTACTTGATGATCGGCGTACCGTTGATGCCGGTATCAGAAGGACCGGTATTGCCGCTGCCATTGGCGTCATAGACGCCGATACGGCCGGAATTGTTGGCCGGGTTGTAGATGCCGGCGAAAAAATCGACGCTGCCATTGTTATCGGCATCGACGCCGAAGAATGCGAAGTTCTTGAAGCTGGGCGTGGCCGGATTGACGCTGTCCTGGTTGTTCACCCGGATGCGGAATGCCAGCCAGTCGTCGGACAAGTCGCCTGCGGTGCCGCCGTTGTCATACTTCACATAGGCAGCGCGATAAGTGGCGTCGCCGACGATATCCTGCGACACCGAACCGCTGCCGGTCTGCTGGTCGCCGGTGCCGTCGTTCTGGCTGTTGGCCGGCGTGACCGCGATCCAGCCGGACAGGCTGTTCGAACTCACGCTCACGTTCAGCAACGCATCGAATTGCGCCAGCGCGTCGGGCGCGGCGAAAGCCGGTGCGTCAATGACACCGGTCGATTGCTCGAGCACCCAGTCGCCGCCCAGCGACGCCGGTCCGGTGTTGTTGGCGGAGGCCGCGACATCGGCGCCGGTCAGGTTGGCCAGCGCCTGCATCAGCTGCCGCCCCTCGCCGCCGCTGCCGGCCTGGCAGCCGTACAGCAAAATGTCCGCACCGGCCGACAGGCTGGGCGCCCATGCAGCCACCTCGCCGGCACGCAAAGCGAGCGTGGCGCTGTCGAGCCCGGTCGCGCCCAGGCTCACCCGGCCGGCCTCGCCATGGGTCACCAGGTAAATCGCACTGATATCGCTGCGATCGCGCAGTGCCGCAGAAATCTGCGCGATGCCGTCCTCGTCCGGCCGCAACGCCACCAGCGCCACGCCATCGGCCAGGCCCGGCACGGCGCCATCCTTCAGCAGCGATGCATCGACGAAGGCGATGCGTGTCGGCGGCGGCGCCTGCGGCAGCGATTCCGACTGCTGCACCAGCAGTGATTCGGTCGTGTCAACGGTACGCGTGAGGTCGACCGCGTGCACGGCATCGGCCGCCAGTTCGGCGGACACGGCCGCGACCGCGGCGTCGAAGACCATGCGCGGCTCCAGCAGGCGCGGATTGGGGCGGGCGGTGCGGTAGGGCTTGCGCATGGCGTCCTCGTGTCGGTTACTGGCGGGGGAACTGAATGCGGCCGCTCATGCCGGGCCGCAGCTTGCGATCGGCGTCCTGCAGTTCGCCGACCAGCTTGATCGACTGGCTGACCGCGTCCGCGCGCACGCCGATACGCGTGACGCGACCGGAAAAACTCCGGTGCAGCTCATCGACCTGGATCTTGAAGACGGCGCCAGCCGTCACCCACGCCATCCAGCGCGAAGGCACCATGAACTCGACCTCGAGTCTGGACGCATCGACGATCTCGAGCATGGGCTGGCCCGCTTGCAGGAACTGCTGCTCGCGCACTTTCTGTTCGGCGACCACGCCGGGGAAGGGCGCGATCACTTTGCACTTCTGCACCATCGCCTTCAGCTGCGCGACGTCGGCGCGCGCCTTGTCGGCTTCGGAAAGCGCGAGATCGACCTCCAGCTTCGACGCCGAATTGACCTGCTCGAGCTTGCGGTTGGACTCCAGGTTTTTTTCCGCGCCGAACAATGCGGCCTGTGCGCTGGCCAGCTGCGCTTCCTGCACCGTGCAGTCGAACTCGGCCAGCAAATCGCCCTCGGCAAAGGACGAGCCTTCCGGATGGACGATGCGGCGCACCTTGGCGCCGATCTCGGCGGCGAGCGTGGTGTAGCGCTTGGGCTTGAGCTGCGCGCGTATCTCCATCGGCGCCGGTAGCGCGGGTGCGGGAGTAGCATCGACGGCAGGCGGCGGCAGCGCGTGCACGGTCGATGCCGCACTGGCCAATAAGGCGGCTAAAAGCAAGGCGCGCCTCATTGCACCTGGCCCTCGGCAGCGGCATCGAGCTGCTGCATCGCCAGCGTGACGCGGCTGGTAAGTTCGGGCAGCGGCAGCGAGGCCATGCCATCGACTTCCAGGTCCAGACCCACCGACGCATGCACACGCGCCAGCGCTGCCTGCATCTGCGCGATCGACTGGTAGCGGCGCAGCTGCGACACGATGGCCGTGGTCTGCGACGCCACGACTTCCAGCTTGCTCTGCGCCTGCGCGGCCTCGCGCGCGGCGGACACTTTCGCAATGCGCGCATCGACCTGCCAGATGTCGTCCGCTCGCGCCAGCTGGCGCACGCTGTTCGCGTACTGCAGCCGGGCCAGGTGCACTTGCGTGACCACGCTCATCATCATCGTCAGCTGGCGCTGTTCAGCGAGGCTCACGCCTTTTTTCGCCAGTTTGACCGTCGCCGGCGCGGTCAGCAGATTGAACAAGTTGTACGAGAGCTGCAGGCCGGCCTCATTCCAGCGCTGATTCACGAGGAAATTGTCGGTGTCGTACTTCAGGTTGTAATTGAACGATATGTTGGGCACCGCGCGCGCGATGGCCTTGTGTACTTCTTCGCGGGCGATGCGAATGTTGTACGACTGTTCACGCAGGTCGGCATTGCGCGTCAGGGCCAGCGTTTCCAGTTGCCCCATGTCGGCCTCGAGCAGGCCCGCCGACGGCCTGGCGTCGGCAGCGGCCAGGCGCGCAGCGAAGTCCTGCGGCGCATTGATCAACTGCGCCAACTCGATCTTCGCCGACGCCAGCTCCTGCTGTATGCCTTCCAGCAGGCGCAGGCTCTCCAGCAATTGACGCTGGTAGCGCAGGGAGTCGAGCGGCGCGCGCAGGCGCTCGTTCTCGCTCTTGCGCGCATCGGCCAGCGCGTCCTCGGCATGAGCGATCGCCAGCGTGATTTCCGACTGCAACTGCTGCGCGGCCAGTGCGCGCCAGTAAGCCGATCGCACGTCTTGCACCAGCAGGTGCACAGCCTTGCGGCGGCGCTCAAGCGCAACCAGTGCGCGGTCCGCCTGCTGGCGACTGTTGTAGTAGCCCAGTCCGAAGTCGAGCAGGCCCCAGGTCAGCCCGAGGTCACTGGCGACATGGCTGCGCTCGGACGAGATCGCATCCGACAGCGTGGTCACGCCGGTACGTGAATTGACGGAGTTGACGATGCGATCATTGTCGCGCGCGTTGTAGCCCGCGGCGGCAACCAGCTTTGGCCACATCTCGTAACGCGATACATCGAGCTGGTTGAAAGCGATCGCCTCTTCCATCAACCGGGTGCGACGGTCGAGGTTGTACTTGAGCGCCCGCGCCAGCGCCTCCTGCAACGTCAATTCCTGGCCGAGCGGCGGCACGGCCGCGCGTTCCGCAGCGCGCCTTTCAGCGACGTTGGGCGACAGCGTGTCTGAGGGCAGCGGCCGCAGCTGGGTCGATGCACATCCGGTCAGAAAAAGAGCGGACGCAAGAGCGGATGCACGCAGCCACATAGCACGGCCGCGCGCGGGGACGGGATGAATCGTCATCGTTGACCTGGTGAAAAAAGAGGCAGATTGCGCGAGGGAACGGAGTGTAGCCCCGCAGCTTCGCTTCTTGTGCCAGGTCAGCGTATTTTTCGGATATTTATCGCATTCTTTGCAAAAACTAAATAATGCGCAAATTTTTATTCATTCAATTCTCTGTGCGCGAATATTAAGATTTTTACTCGCTTCTTATTTTCCTGATCGACGGCGAATCCCGGTGAAATCGCGCTTGCGTATCAGCGCATGAATGCCCTTGGTACGATCCACGACCTGCGACACATTGAAGTCCGTGGCTGCGGACATGTAAGCCAGCGCGACGGCGCGATCCATGCCGAGTTGCTCGTGCAGGAAACGCATGGCCTCGCGCACGGCGTCCTTCATCGCTTCATCAAGATCGGGATTGAGCCCGATCGCAATCCAGTAATCACGCGTTTCGCCGAACGGTTTTTGCAAGGTACCAGACGACGACGGAATGCGCGGGTCGCCTTGCTTGAGCAAGGTGAGACGGAAAGTCGCCCGCATCGAATGCTCCAGCGCCGTCAGGGCGACTTCGCCATTCGCCTGCGCCATGTGCGGATCGCCCGTGTAAAAGTTCGCGCCGTCGACAAACACCGGCAGATAAACGATCGTGCCAGCGCCGAGATCCTTCACATCCATGTTGCCGCCATAGACACCCGGCGGCACCGAATGCACCGGCTCGCCGGTGGCGGCGGCCACGCCCATCACGCCCATGAAAGGGGCGGCAGGGAAAGTCACTGTTTCGCCGCGCGCATTCTTCATCAATCCTTCCCAGCCGCCGCGCCGGCTCTTGCGCACCGGTGTGAAGACCGACACATTGCGATATTTTTCCGGCTCGGCGGCACTGGCGTCCGGATCGGGCTTCGACCCTTCAGGGAATTCGCCCGGAAGCGCGCCCTTGCCATGGCGATTGCTGATCACACCGTAGGGCACACGCGGCGTGACTGCCAGTATCTCGACCTTCAGTACGTCACCCGGCCTGGCACCGTCGATGGCCACCGGACCGGTGATGACATGCGGGCCATCGCGGGAAAAATCATGCGGCAGCGATGAGCGCGTGATCGCGATCGCATCCTTCAGCACCATGCGCTCCGGAACGCCGTGCGACGCGAAATAATTGAGCGCGTCGCGTCCCTGGTCTTCCAGCAGGCCTTCATGAGACAAGGTGTCGAACACCACGGTCGAACCGGACGGCACCGTCAGCAACGGCGCGTCAGACGCATTCGGCAGATAACCCCACTTGATCGTGTCGACGGTCGACGGCACGTAGTACACCTTGCCACGCTGGCCTTTGACGGCCATCTTTCCGGGTTTGTCGGCCAGCGGCTGCAAGGGCAGGGCGGCGGCGCTTGCCATCACGGAGAAGGCAGACAACGCAGACAAGGACAACAGGGCGGCGAAGCGGCGGATCTTTGTTTTCATCGAGGCGTCCCGGAAGCTGGCAACGTGCGAAGGGCACTGTGTCAGCTTCCGCTACCTCGCTCAATACGTCATTTGACGACTGGCGGCTTCTCGAAGGTGTGCCAGGGCGCCGGGCTGGGCACGGTCCACTCGAGGCCTTCGGCACCGTCCCATGCATGCGCCGCAGCCTTTTTTCCGGCGCGCAGGTTGGGGATCACGATGAAAAACAAAAAGTACACCTGCGTCAGCCCGAACAGGAATGCACCGACCGATGCCAGCGCGTTGAAGTCGGCAAACTGCGCCGGATAATCGGCATAGCGACGCGGCATGCCTGCCAGGCCGAGGAAATGCATCGGGAAGAAAGTCACATTCAGCCACAGCAGCGAATTCCAGAAATGAAATCGTCCGCGTGACTCGGGAATCATGTGGCCGGTCCATTTCGGCGCCCAGAAATAGTAGCCGGCGAACAGCGCAAACAGCGAGCCCGCGACCAGCACGTAATGGAAATGCGCGATCACGTAATAGGTATCCTGCAGCTGGATGTCGATCGCGGCCACCGCGAGTATCAGGCCGGAAAATCCGCCGATGGTGAAGACGAAGATGAAGCCGATCGCGAACAACATCGCGGCCTCGAAGCTGAGCGCGCCTTTCCACATCGTCGCAATCCAGTTGAACACTTTCACGCCGGTCGGCACTGCAATCAGCATCGTCGCGTACATGTAGAACAGCTGGCCCGTGACGGGCATGCCCGTCGTGAACATGTGATGCGCCCAGACGATGAAGGACAGGATCGCGATCGACGCCAGCGCATACACCATCGACGCATACCCGAACAGCGGCTTGCGCGCGAACGTGGGCACCACATGCGAGATGATGCCGAACGCCGGCAGGATCATGATGTAGACCTCGGGATGGCCGAAGAACCAGAACAGGTGCTGGTACATCACCGGATCGCCGCCGCCGGCTGCGCTGAAGAACGAGGTGCCGAAATGGCGGTCGGTAAACACCATCGTCACCGTGCCGGCCAGCACCGGCATGACGGCAATCAGCAGATAGGCCGTGATCAGCCAGCTCCAGCAGAACATCGGCATCTTCATCAGCGTCATGCCGGGCGCGCGCATGTTCAGGAGGGTGGTGATGATATTGATCGCGCCGAGGATGGACGAGATGCCCATCAGGTGAATCGCGAAGATCGCCATGTCCATGCCCATGCCCATCTGCGTCGACAGCGGTGCATACAGCGTCCAGCCCGCAGCGGTGGCACCGCCCTCCACGGCCAGCGAACCGAGCAGCAGCAGCGCGGCCACGGGCAGCAGCCAGAACGAAAAATTGTTCATGCGCGCGAAGGCCATGTCGGACGCGCCGACCTGCAGCGGGATCATCCAGTTCGCAAAACCGACGAAGGCCGGCATGATCGCGCCGAACACCATGACCAGACCATGCAGGGTCACGAACTGGTTATACAGTTCGGGCGCGAACAGCTGCAGGCCCGGCTGGAACAGCTCGGCGCGAATCAGCAGCGCGAGCACGCCACCGGACAGGAACATCGTCATCGAAAACCACAGATACATCGTGCCGATGTCCTTGTGGTTGGTCGCCAGCAGCCAGCGGCGCCAGCCGTGCGGCTGCGCGTGCTCATGCTCGTGCGGATGGTCGGCAGCGCCGATGACGGTGCGGGGAGTTCCGGTCGTGCTGGGCGGCATAGACGACTCGCTTCGCTGGGGTGAATAGTGCTTGCTGCTCCGATGCCTTATGTTGGCGATGGGCGCCGCTGTCATTCGACCGCGATCGTGCAGCGAAAATTCGCGAGCCCGCAAAGAAAAAGGGCGCCGGCATGCCGGCGCCCCTTGAAGAACGACAAATCCTCGTTCAGTGACTGATCATCCACGGCCGCTTCGACGGGAAGGCCTTGGCGCCATTCGCTGCCGTGACCGTCGTCGTCTTGCGCGATGACGAACAGCAACCGCAGCCGGCAGGATGCCGGTGACTCGTGTAATTCTTCGAGCTCTTCGGTTCATGGCGCGCACGCTCGTTGGCGTCCATCGCTTTCACCGTCGTGCCGTCGAGATACGCGAGTCCGAAGCTCGCCACCATCACGCGCGGCGCGGGCCTCGCACAGCTCGGGCAGTCGGCCGGCTCGTTTCTTGCCGAGATCGACCGGATCGCCTCGAAGCCGCCGCAGTCAGGACATTCGTAATCGTAAGTGGGCATGGAGGATCTCCGCTGATTACAGGTCGGGCGAGACCGGCATGTCGATCGAACCGTCGAGGAACTTCACCGGGCCGGCGGACGTCGGGTTGATGTCGAAATCGAAGATCTCGGTCGGCAGCCACAGCGTCGCGCACGCGTTCGGTATGTCGACCACGCCGCTAATGTGACCCTGCACCGGCGCGGTACCCAGGATCGAGTAGGCCTGCGCACCCGAGTAGCCGAATTTCTTCAGGTACTCGATCGCGTTCAGGCAGGCCTGGCGGTACGCAACGTTGACGTCGAGATAGTGCTGCTTGCCCTGCTCGTCAACCGAGATGCCTTCGAAGATCAGGTAGTCCTTGTAGTTCGGCGTAATCGGGCTCGGCTTGAAGATCGGGTTCTTGATGCCGTACTTCGCCATGCCGCCCTTGATCAGGTTGACGCGCATGTGTACCCAGCCAGCCATTTCGATTGCGCCGCAGAAGGTGATCTCGCCGTCGCCCTGCGAGAAGTGCAGGTCGCCCACCGACAGGCCGGCGCCGTCCACGTACACCGGGAAGAAAATCTTCGAGCCGCGCGACAGGTCCTTGATGTCGCAGTTGCCGCCATGCTCGCGCGGCGGCACAGTACGCGCGCCTTCGGCGGCGATCTTCGCAGCCTTCTCGCCGGTGGCGGCACCCACATGCGCGGTCTTGGCGAACGGCGGGTTGGCCAGCGGCGGCACGCGGTCCGGCTGGGTGGCGATGAAGTCCACCTCGCGCTCATTCCACGCATCGAGCATCTTCTGGTCCGGCAGGCAACCGATCAGGCCGGGGTGGATCAGGCCCGCGTACTGCACGCCCGGCACGTGGCGCGAGCTGGTGAACATGCCGTGGAAATCCCAGATCGACTTCTGCGCGAGCGGGAAATGATCGGTCAGGAAGCCGCCGCCGTTCTGCTTGCTGAAGAAGCCGTTGAAGCCCCACAGGCTGTCATCCTTGGCGCCGATGTCGAGCAGGTCGACCACCAGCAGGTCGCCCGGCTCGGCACCCTTGATGCCGACCGGACCCGACAGGTAATGCACGGTCGACAGGTCGATGTCGCGCACGTCGTCGGCGCTGTCATTGTTCTTGATGAAGCCGCCGGTCCAGTCGTAGGTTTCGAGCACGAACTCGTCACCCGGCTTGACCCAGCAGGCCATCGGAATGTCGGGGTGCCAGCGGTTGTGCACCATCTCGTTGGACGGCGCGGGCTTGGACAGGTCAACCTGGATCAGGGTTTCGGGCATGGTGAGAACCTCAAGTGGTGGTGGGCGAAGAAGAGTCTGGAGCCGAGCCGGACCGCGCCCTCTCGGGGGGCAGCATCGGAGAGAAGCGGCAAGCGTTGGGGGTTGTCATCAGACTGACAAGTACTGCTTGAT
>JACCDQ011964176.1_pt1 | contig 20643 bp, 16 predicted proteins | sample 7446031 | NCBI WGS metagenome assembly JACCDQ01 (sample SAMN15323442, study PRJNA562643) | freshwater metagenome | isolation source: river surface water | place: USA:Blue River Watershed | collected 2017-08-17
CCAGGAGGCTTTCGTCGGCGGCTCGCCGCTGCTGCTGTCGGCGGTACTCGCCCGCTTCTTCGCTCTCTACACCACCATCAATGCGTTCGTGCGGCTGCGCGTGCGACGTCGCAACGAGATCTGGCACCAATGGCCACCGATGAGCGGACAGCAAGCGCTGCTCTGAGCCTGGCGCTCGGTCCCCATCCGCAGTCTGTCGGTCTGTTCCAGGCCATCAGCCTGCTGGAGCGCAGCGTGGCCGGCGCCACGGCGCTGGGCCAGGGCAGCGGGCGCGGCGAGGCGCTGCGGCTGTGCGCACAGATCACGCTGGCCTTCGCGCCCAGCGACATCGCCGAGGTGCAGCCGCTGCCGGGGCCGGGTCCACGCTGGCTGCTGCGCACGCCGCTGATGGCGCTGGCCGGCACCGATGGCCCGCTGCCATTGCCCGATACCGAGCGACTGCTGCAGAGCCTGCGCAACAGGGATCCGGCACCGCTGGCGTTCCTCGACATCTTCCATCACCGCTGGCTGAGCTTTCTCTACCGCTCGCGCGTCCAGCACCGGATCGGGCTGCAATGGCGTGGCCCCGCCGACAGCCCGCTGGCACGGGCACTCGATGCCATCGGCGGACTCGGACTGGGGCGTGGCGCACGGGGTGCGGGCGGCGAACGGGCCTGGCTGCGCCAGGCGGCGCTGCAGGGGCCGGCACCGCGCTCGATGGCCGGACTGACCGCCATGCTGAGCGACCGGCTCGGCCTGCCGGTCAGCGGCCAGTCCTGCGTCGGCGGCTGGCTGAGGCTGGACGGCAACGACATTGCGCGTCTGGGCCGGGGGGCGGCACTGGGTGGGGGAGCCGTGCTCGGTCAGCGGGCCTGGGATGCCAGCGCCGGCATCGCGCTGCAGGTCGGCCCGGTGCCCGCCGAGCGCTGGACGGACTGGCTGGCAGACGGACGTGACTGCTTGCGCCTGCGCTGGCTGACCAGCCGCCATGTACAGCAGGATCTGCAGCTGCGCCTTGACCTGCTGCCCGGCACCTGGCCGGCCCAGGCTTGCCCACGACTCGGCCAAGCCCGGCTGGGCTGGAGCGCCTGGCTCAGCCGTCCGCAGGGTGGCACGGCACTGGCGCCGGTGCGCCTGCGCCTGCCCTCGACCGGGCAACCGCTGGCAGGGGAAAATTGAGCATGGAAATCGACATTCGCACCCTGCTCGACAAGCTCAACCCCGAATGCAAGCGCGCGATGACGCAGGCGGCGGAGCTCTGCGTGCGCCAGACACATTACAACGTCGAGGTCGAGCACCTGCTGAGCTGCCTGCTCGATCCGCTGGCACCCGATCTCGCCCTGTTGCTCGACCAGTACGGCATCAGCCCGGAGGCGGTACAAGCCCGGCTGCGACAGGCACAGGAAGGCTTCAAGCGCGGCAACGGACGCACGCCGGCACTGGCACCGCATTTCGCCCCCTGGTTCCAGGAGGCCTGGCTGATCGGCTCGCTGCTGCTGGGCCAGCAGCAGGTGCGCTCGGGCACGCTGCTGCTGGCCTTGCTGGAGCTCGAGAGCCTGCGTGGCGTGCTGATCGACAGCGCACCGGCACTGCTCGACATTCCGCGCCGCCGCCTGGGTGAGCAGCTGGCCGGGCTGCTGTCGGGCTCGGCGGAGGAGACGGGCCAGGCAGGCAGGCCGCAGGGCGCGACCCCGGCCCAGGCACCGATGCAGATGCCTGGCCTTGCACGTGCCGCGGGATCGGCCACGCCCTCGCTCGACCAGTTCACCCTCGACCTGACCGAACAGGCACGTGCCGGCAAGGTCGATCCGGTGCGCGGCCGTGACGACGAGATTCGCCAGATCATCGACGTGCTGCTGCGCCGGCGCCAGAACAATCCCATCCTGACCGGCGCGGCCGGCGTGGGAAAGACAGCCGTCGTCGAGGGCTTCGCGCAGCGGGTCGTCGCTGGCGACGTGCCGCCTGCGCTGCGCGGGATCTCGCTGCGCGCACTCGACCTCGCGCTGCTGCAGGCCGGAGCTGGCGTCAAGGGCGAATTTGAGAATCGCCTCAAATCCGTGATCGCCGAAGTCAAGGCTTCGCCGACCCCGGTCATCCTGTTCATCGATGAGGCGCACCAGCTGATCGGCGCTGGCGGGGCCGAGGGCCAGGGCGATGCGGCCAACCTGCTCAAGCCGGCGCTCGCGCGCGGCGAGCTGCGCACGATAGCCGCCACCACCTGGGCCGAATACAAGCGCTATGTCGAACGCGATCCCGCGCTCGCGCGCCGCTTCCAGGTGGTCAAGATCGAGGAGCCCGAGCCCGAAGTGGCGATCGAGATGCTGCGCGGCATGGTCGAGACGCTGCAGCGCCATCATGGCGTCGAGATCGTCGATGAGGCCGTGCGCGAGGCGGTGCTGCTGTCGCACCGCTACATCTCGGGCCGCCAGCTGCCGGACAAGGCCATCAGCGTGCTCGACACCGCCTGCGCGCGCGTCGCGGTGGCGCAGGGCGGCCAACCCGCCGCCCTGGAGGGTCTGGCGCGTGCCATCGAGCGCTCGCGCAACCGCCTGCTGCGACTCAAGGGCGAGCACGCGACGGGCGTGGAACAGGCGCCAGCCGTGGCGGAGGAGGAAATCCGGCAAGCCGAGCTGCAGGCCCAGCAGGCCCGGCTGCAAGCCAAGCTCGAAGCCGAGCGTCGGGCCGTGCTCGAGATCGTTGCCTTGCGCCGCCGCATCCTGGGCCAGAGCCAGCCAGCGGCCGGGAGCGAGGACGACGACGTCACGCCAGCGCACCAGCTCCAGCGCCTGATGAAGGGGCTGGAGGCGCTGCGCGAAGACGATGCGCTGGTGCCAATCCATGTCGATGCGGCCGAGGTCGCGCAGGTGATCTCCGGCTGGACCGGCATTCCGGTAGGCAAGATGCTGGCCGATGAACTGCACACCGTGCTGCACCTGAAGGAAAAGCTGGCCGATCGCGTCGTCGGCCAGGACAGCGCGCTCGACGCGATCGCGCGCCGGGTACGCACCTTCCGCGCTGAACTCGACGATCCCGGCAAGCCAGTGGGCGTGTTCATGCTGGTCGGCCCCAGCGGCGTGGGCAAGACCGAGACGGCCTGCGTGCTGGCGGACCTGCTCTACGGCGGCGAGCGCAACATGGTCATCGTCAACATGAGCGAATTCCAGGAGGCGCATTCGGTCTCCAGCCTCAAGGGCGCCCCGCCCGGCTATGTCGGCTACGGCCGCGGTGGCGTGCTGACCGAAGCGGTGCGACGCCGCCCCTACTCGGTCGTGCTGCTCGATGAAATGGAGAAGGCACACCCCGACGTGCTCGAGCTGTTCTTCCAGGTCTTCGACAAGGGCGTGATGGACGACGGCGAGGGCGTGCAGGTGGACTTTCGCAACACACTGATCCTGCTGACCTCGAACGCGGCCCAGGAAGTCATCACCGATGCCTGCGCCGCCGGCCGCCCTCCTGCGCCGCAACAGCTCGTCGAGCGCCTGCACCCGGTGCTGCTGCGCCGCTTCAGCCCCGCCTTCCTGGGCCGGCTGGTGCTGGTGCCCTACTACCCGCTCGGGGATGCGCAGATCCGCCGCATCGTCGAGCTCAAGCTTCGGCGCCTGGCTGAACGCTTCGAGACCAACCACCGGGCCAGGTTCAGCTGGGCGCCCGAAGTGGTCACGCGCATCACCGCGCGCTGCACCGAAGTCGATTCGGGGGCGCGCAATGTCGATGCGATCCTGACGCAATCGGTGCTGCCCGAGGTCTCCACGCTGGTGCTCGAACACCTGTCGATGGCCGAGCCGTTCAGCGCGGTCCACATGGACCTGGACGCCGACGGCCGCTTCAGCTTCCGCTTCGATTGCAGCGAAGCCTGCGGAGGCGGACAATGAGGACCGGTTTCCAGCAGCACGGTGCCTTCATGCAGGTGAGCACGCCCCTGGGCAGCGATGTGCTGCTGCCCGATGCGCTGGAAGCCACCGAAGGCATTTCCGAGCCGTTTCGCCTGACGCTGCAGATGCGCTCGGGCGATACCGGCCTGGACGCGAGCCAGATCATCGGCCATGGCGTCACGGTCACGCTGCAGATACCGGACGGACCGAAGCGCTACTTCCACGGCATCGCCAGCCGCTTCAGCCACACCGGGGGCGACCGTGAATTCGCCCACTACAGCGCCGATGTCGTGCCCAAGCTGTGGCTGCTCACCCTCAGCCGCGACCGGGTGATCTGGCAAGCCAAGACCGTACCCGAGATCGTCAAGGCCGTGCTCGGGCAGTTCGGCGTGAGCTTCAGCGACAAGCTCAGCAGCAGCTACAGCGCACTGGACTACTGCGTGCAGTACGACGAAAGCGCCTTCGATTTCATCTCGCGCCTGATGGAGGCGGCCGGCATCTTCTACTTCTTCACCTTCGCCGCCGGCAGCCACACCATGGTGCTGGCCGATGCGGCGAGCCAGCACCCCGACTGTGCTGACGCCAAGAGCGTGCGCTTCATGCCCGATACCGGCACGCGCCACACGATCGACAGCATCGCCAGCTTCGAGCTGGAGCAGCGGCTGGTGGCACAACAGCAGATCCTGGGCGACTTCGACCCGATCCACCCGAGCACCTCGCTGCTCGCGGATGCCAGTGGCGACAGCGGCAAGGGAAGCTGGTTCGACTGGGCCGCCGGACACCTGACGGTGGACGCCGGCAAGGCGCTGGCCAAGCTGCGCCTGCAAGCCTGCCAGATCGACGGTCGCGTGCTGCGCGGCGACAGCTATGTCTATCCCTTCACCGCGGGCACGAAGTTCACGCTCAAGGAGCATTTCCGCGGCGAGCTCAACACGACCCATGTGCTGCGTCGGGTCCAGCACAGCGCGCGCGACGAGCTCTACCGCAACAGCTTCGAGGCTTTTCCCGCCAGCGTGCCATTTCGTCCGCCGCTGCTGACGCCGCGCCCGCGCGTGGCCGGCAGCCAGACCGCACAGGTCGTCGGGCCGGACGGCGAGGAAATCTGGACCGACCAGTACGGCCGCATCAAGGTCAAGTTCCCGTGGGATCGCCTCGGCAAGCCCGATGACAGCTGCAGCTGCTGGGTGCGGGTGATGCAGCCAGTCGCCGGCGCCGGCTTCGGTGCCTTGATGCTGCCGCGGGTGGGACAGGAGGTGGTGATCAGCTGCGTCGATGGCGACCCGGACCGGCCGCTGGTCACCGGCTGCGTCTACAACGGCGAGAACGCGCCTCCGGTCGCGCTGCCCGGCAAGCAGACACAGACCGTGCTGCGCACCCGCTCGTCCAAGCAGGGAACCGAGGGCAACGAGATCCGGCTGGAGGACAAGAAGGACAGCGAGGAGTTCTATCTCCATGCCCAGAAGGACATGAAGGTCGAGATCGTCAACAGCCTGAGCGTCACGCTGACCGAGGGCGGCGAGACACGCACCCTGGAAAAGGGCGACCTGAGCACCGAGCTCAAGACTGGCAATGAAACGCACCAGGTCAAGGGCACGCGCGCGCTGACCATAGGCGGCGACGAGAGCCATACCAACGAAGGCCAGTACACCCAGGAAGTGAGTGGGGACTACACGCTCAAGGTGACGGGCAACCTGACGCTCGACGTCAGCGGCGACATCACGATCAAGTCGGCGCAGGGCCTGAGCCTCAAGGCCGGCGCCGAGCTGAGCAACCAGGCCGGCACGGCACTGACGAACAAGGCCGGCACCAGCCTGACCAACCAGGCCGGCACGGCGCTGACGAACAAGGCCGGTACCAGCCTGACCAACCAGGCCGGCACCGGGCTGACCAACCAGGCGGGCACCACGCTGGACAACAAGGGCATGATGATCAACCACAAGGCTTCGGCGATGCAGACCGTCGATGGCGGCGGCATGCTCACGCTCAAGGGTGGCCTGGCCAAGATCAACTGAGCCATGTGATGGAACCCACCCCGCTTGTGATCGAGGAACGCGACGAGCAAGATCGTCTGCTCAGCCGCACCGAGATGCTCGACGGCCAGCTGCATGGCCGCCTGCAGCGTTTCTGGCCCACGGGCCAGCCGCAGCTCGACGCGCAATACCGGGAGGGCCGGTTGCACGGGTTGCTGCAGCTGCATGACGAGCAAGGCACGCTGGTGCAGAGCGCCCAGTACCACGAGGGCCGGCAGCACGGGCTGACCCGGGTGTTCGAGCGCCTGCGCTGCGTGCTCGAACAGCGCTATCGGGATGGCTTGCTCGATGGGGAAAGCATCAGCTACGACGAGGCCGGCGCGCCGAGCGCGCGCCTGCGCTACCAGGCCGGCCAGCTCGAAGGACCGGCCCGCTTCTTCCTGCACGGCCGGCTGATGCGGGCCGTCAACTACCGCGCCGGGCTGCTGGAGGGCGAGGCGATCGACTACGATCTGGAGGGTCAGGTGGTGCAAGTCATCAGCCACCAGGCCAACCTGCCACATGGCCTGGTCCGCCGTTACTGGCCCGACGGCCAGCTGATGGAGGAGCAGCTCCACCGGCACGGCCAACCCGTCGCCCCCCCCCGGCGCTTCGACGCCAAGGGCCACTTGCTGGAGGCCAGGCAGGGCACGGCCAGCCTGCTGGCGCGACTCGAGAAACTCGTCAGAGGCTGAGCACATGGGACAACAGGTCTGCACGGGCGCGATGACGCAATGTACCTTCGGCATGATGCCGGGCTCGCTCATGGTGCTGCCGCTGAACCGGGTCATGACGGGGACGCCGGCGGCCAACATCATGGACAGCAAGCCGATGGTCAATGTGCTGCCCTTCGGCATGTGCCAGTCCATGGCCAATCCGATGGTCGCCGCAGCGACCGCCGCTGCCATGGGCGCACTGGTCCCCATGCCCTGCATTCCCATGACCATGGCGCCCTGGATGCCCGGCTCGCCGACCGTGCTGATCGGCAACCTGCCGGCCTTGAACAACAGCTCCAAGCTGATGTGCAGCTGGGGCGGCGTCATTTCCATCAACCTTCCAGGCCAGTTCACCGTGATGGTGGCCTGACCGAACAGCGACTCCACCATGTCCTACCGCTTCAACATGACCCCACGCCTGCTGCTGATCAGCGGGATCAGCCTGCTGCTGCTGCTGCTGCTGCTGTTCCTGCTGGGAGTGGAAATCGGCCGGCGCATGGCCACCTCCGATGCGGCCATCGACGCCTCGTCCCGCACCGGACCACTCCCTGCCGCCATCCCGCCAGCGCCGGTCCTGGCCGTGCCGGCCGGCACGCAACCCGCCGCCGAGCGCTGACTCCAGACCCACCCTCCCGACCATGAAATCGCACCCGATGATTGCTTCACGCTGGCTTGCCTGGCTGCTGTTGTGGCTGAGCGGCCTGATCGCCTGGCCGACCCAGGCCGGTCCGGCCAACGCGCCACCTGTCCCCGCTGCGCCACGCAGCGCGCTGGTCCAGGTCGCCGATGGCCGGCTGCTCGCACCCGACATTGCGCGCATCGTCGAGCGCGGCGAACTGGTCGTCGCGATGCTGGCGATCGACACGCCGCCGTTCTTCTACGAGAAGCAAGGCGAGATGATGGGGCTGGAAGTGGAGATGGCGCGCGAGCTCGCGCGCGAGCTCAAGGTCAGGCTGCGCATCACGCGTCAGGCACGCAACTTCAACGAGGTCATCGACGTGATCTCCAGGCAGGAGGCAGACCTGGGCATCAGCAAGCTGTCGCGCACGCTGGCGCGGGCCCAGACGATACGGTTCTCCGAACCGTACCTGCGCCTGAACCATGCGTTGGTGCTCAACCGCCTGCGCTTCGCCCGCCTGGCCATGGACCAGCCGGTGCAGAACGTGGTACGCAAGTTCAGTGGCTCGATCGGCGTGATCGCCAACTCGTCGTTCGCCACTTACGCGCTGCAAAACTTCCCCAAGGCCAAGATCCAGCCCTACGCCAGCTGGAACGAAGTGGTCGCGGCCGTGCGCAACGGCGAGGTCGACAGTGCCTACCGCGACGAATTCGAGATCAAGCAGCTGCTCGGCAGCGACCCCACCGCCTCGCTGACGCTGCGCACGGTCACCTTCAAGGACCTGGAGGACACGCTGGGCATCGCCGTCGGTGTCGGCGACCCGGTGCTGCTGGCCTTCGTCAACCAGTATCTGCAGCAGCGCTCCAACAAGCTGGATATCGAGAAAGTCCTCAAGGCCAGTTTCCCCTGAGACCGGCCATGCCAAGCCCCATGACATTCGACCTGAAAAAACTGCAGGCCCTGAGCCTGAACCTCTGGGTGACCCTGGCCAGCCTGACGGCAGGCTTCGCCCTGGGGGGACTCGCGCCGGCCTTCTCCCTCCAGCTCGGCTTCATCGGCGACCTGTATGCCGACCTGATGAAGATGATCATGCTGCCATTCATGATGTCAGCCGTGATTTTCAGCCTGCAGCGCATGTTCCAAGAAGGCAGCACCTCGCGCATCATGGGACGGGTCGCGCTGATCTTCATCGTCGCGGGGCTGGTGGCGGCCGTGATCGGTGCCGTCACCGTACTGGCGCTGCGTCCGGGCAGCGACCTGCCGCAGCACACGCTCGAAAGCTTCGGCCGCATCGTCGGCAACGCCGCAGGCCTGAACGACACCACGATGGCCCTGTACGGCCAGGACGATCCACCCAAGACGCTGTCGGTGGGCCAGGTGCTGGTGAGCCTGATTCCGTCGAACATCTTCGCGGCCATGGCCAACGGCGACATGCTCAAGGCCCTGGTGTTCGCCCTGCTGTTCGGATTCGCGGTCGGCCAGGTACCCACCCGGGTCTCCGAGGGCCTGACCAACTCGCTCGAAACCGTCTACCACAGCTGCCAGACACTGACGCGCTGGCTGAACCTGCCACTGCCACTGGTGATCCTGTGCATGAGCGCGGCCCAGCTCGCCAAGACCGGTATCGAGCCGCTGCTGGCGATGACGCATTTCGTGCTGGCCTTCAGCCTGGCGTCGCTGCTGGCGCTGCTGCTGGCACTGGCCGTGATCTGGCGGCGCAGCCAGTGCCCCCTGGGCGAGGTCGTCGCCGCGCTGCGCTCGCCGTTCGCGCTCGCGCTCGCCACCCGCAGCAGCGCGACCTGCATGCCGGTGATGATCGAGACGCTGGCCGACAAGCTGGGCTATTCCCGCGCCAATGTGCAGTTGCTGGTGCCACTGAGCATCTCGCTGCTGCGCGTCGGACCCGTGCTCTACTATGTCTGCGCGACGCTGTTCATTGCCCAGCTCTATGATCGCTCGCTGTCGGGCGGGGACGTCATGCTGGTCCTGGCTGCCTCGACGCTGGCGGGCTTCGCCTCGGCTGGCATGAGCGGCCTGGTCACGGTTTCGCTGACCGGCATGGCCTGCGGCTATCTGGGCTTGCCGTTCGAGGCCGCCTTCATCCTGTTCGTCGCTGTCGATCCCTTGTGCGATATGCTGCGCACACTGGTTATAGTCATCAGCAACACCGCAGCGGTCAGCCTGATTTGTCCGCGTCCGCTGCGCATGGAGTGAGAGCACAATGGCCAATATTGGTGTCCTGGGAGGAATGGGCCCCGCTGCGACCGTGGATTTCATGGGCAAGTTGCTGGCCTGCACGCCCGCGACCTGCGACCAGGAGCATCTGCCGGTCATCGTGGCCAACCTGACCCAGGTACCGGACCGCAGTGCCGCCATCCTGGGACAGGGGCCTGATCCGCTGCCGGCCCTGCTGCGTGGCATCGATCTGCTCAACCGCGCCGATGTCGGCGTGATCGTGATTCCCTGCAACACTTCCCACCATTGGTACCACCAGATGAGCCAGGCCAGCGCAGCACCGATAGTGCACATCGCCGAGGTCTGCCTGCAGCAGATTCCCGATCATGCGAGCAGCCTGCTGCTGGCCACGCCAGGCACGCTGCGCTCGGGTTTCTACCAGCGCGCGCTTGAAGCCCGTGGTCTGCGCTGGCAAGTGCCGCTGGAGCGCGACGAGCAGCGGGCGATCGACGAATGCGTTCGACTGGTCAAGGCCGGTGCGGCACTGGCCGGCAGCCATCACCTGGGCTGGGTGCTGGAGGCAGCGCGGCGACGCGGCGTCGATGTGGCCCTGCTGGCCTGCACCGAACTGCCGATTGCCGCCAGCCACCTGGGCGAGCATGGACTGCATGCGATCGACAGCACGATGGAGCTGGCGCGGGCGGTCGTGCGACACGCGATCGCGCGTGGTTGGCAACACCCATGCGCATGAACTGGAGCTGGACCACCCACCCGCTGCTGTTGCTGGCCTGCATGCTGGTCGGTGGCGGGGTCGGCCTGGTGAGTCCCGGACTGGCCGAGGCACTCGATCTGCCGGGACAGGCCGCGAGCGCGTTGCTGGAAATGGCGGGACTGCCGCTGCTGGTCGTCGCGACCCTGTTCGGTCTGCGCAACCTGGTGACCCTGCCCCACGGTGGCCGCCGGCTCGGCTTGCTGCTGCTGCTGATCGCGCTGTGCGTCTGGCTGTCGGGCCTGCTCGGGGCGCTGGCGGGTGCCTGGCTGGCTCCGGGCCAGGCCCTGGATGCCGGCGAGCGCCGGGTGTTCGGCACCCTGGTGCAGCAACTCGGAGGCGAGACCGAGCGCACGGACGTCTTGCTGCTCGCAGCGCCGCCGCCCGCTGGCGCGGCCGAACCGACGAGCGGACTGCCCGACAACGTCTATGCGGTGCTGGTGCGCGGCGATCTGGCCGGCATACTCTGGTGCACGCTGGTGCTGGGCTTGCCGTTCGCACTGCTGCCGCGCGAGCGCAGCCAGGCGCTGGCGCACCAGCTCGAACCGATCTACCGGGCGCTGGAACAGCTGGTCGTGCACATCACCAAGCTGCTGCCGCTGCTGGCCTTTGGCATGGCCGCCCATCTGGCGACCCAGCTGCGCGGGGAGGCGCTCGGCCTGCTGGGCGGCCTGCTGGGCGCGCTGCTGCTGTCGAGCGGCTGCATCATCGCGCTGGCGCTGGGCCTGGTCGCGCGCGGGGCAAACATCGGCATCGTCAGGCTGCTGGTCGAAATGAAGGCACCGCTGCTGACCGCGCTGCTGGCGCCCAGCCTGGTTGCGTCGATTCCGTCCGCGATCCAGACACTGACCGAGAGGCTGGCCCTGTCGCGCGGCATCGTCGAGGTCGTGGTGCCGGTCGGCACCGTGTGGCTGGCCGCGGGCAGCGCCTTGCAGGCGGCGCTGATCAGCGTGTTCGTCGTCCAGCTCTACGGCCTGCCGCTGGGCCCCGGGCTGCTGCTGTGGATCAGCGTGCTGGCGGCACTGGCCGCGCTGGTGGCGCGGCCCGACAGCGCGGCAGCTGGCCTGGCGCCAGCGGCACTGGTCATGCTCTGGCTGCGCGTGCCGTCCGAGGCGGTACTGCCGGTCCTGCTGCTGGCCGACGGCCTCGGTCGCGGCTTGCGTCAGCTGACCTCGCTGTGCTGCATCGCGGCGACCTGCGCACTGCTGAGCGGCGACTTGCGCCAGGAACGCACGGACCTGTCCCCGAGCGAGGGGCCTGTCGCCCCGCGTCCCTTGCAATTCAACCTGACCCGCGCCATGGCCATCCTGGTGCTGGCCGGCTTGCTCGGTGCCGGGCTGCTCAGCACGCTGGCCGGCCTGGGCGTCGGCCTGCGCCATGCCCGGCCCGTCCCGACTTCACTGCTTGATGGAACAGTCCGATGAGACAGCTGCGACTCCTGATCATCGCCCTGCTGGCTGCGCTGCTGGGTGGCTGCGGCACGGTAGGCAGCGTGGCGACGGTCGTCGCCTCGTCGGTGGCCAATGCCTTCAGCGCTGAACCGCAACCGGCCTACCTGGACTGGAAGGGTCTGATGGTCGCCGCCGATGCGGAGGCCAACGCCAACAGCGCGATCGCGCTCGACATCGTCTTCGTGCGCGACCAGCAGACGCTGGAAAAGCTGCTGCTGGTTCCCGCGGCACGCTGGTTCGCCACCCGCGAGGAATGGCTGCGCAGCTTCCCCGCAGCACTGACCGTGCGCAGCCTGGAGCTGGTGCCGAGTCAGACGCTGCGGCTGACGGAGGCCGAGCTCGGCTCACCACGGGTGGCGGGCGTGCTGCTGTTCGCCAACTACCTCTCGCCCGGTGAGCACCGGCTCCGTCTGCCCACGCTGAGAGATGGCGCCCTGGTGCAACTGGGGCCCGTCGAGTTCACCGTGACCGACTACAAGCTTTGATATTGAAAACAGAAATGACACCCGGCCTGCCCGCCATTCCCGATCGCATCCAGTGGCATGAAGGCATGCTGCTTTCGCCCCAGCATTTCCAGCAACTGCAAGCGCGCATCGACGCCCAGGCGGCCTGGCAGCTGCTGGCCGCCCAGCCGCTGGCCTGGGGCGTGCGGCGACTCGAAATCGATGCCGCGCTGCTCGCCAGCGGCTTGCTGCGCGTGCTGACGCTGGAGGCAGTGCTGCCTGACGGCAGCGTGGTCTGGCATGACAGCCTCGACCCCCGCGACGGCACGCTGGAGCTGTCGCTGGCGGCCCATGGACCGGCGCTCGATGCCGGTCCGCTCGAGGTGTACCTGACCCTGCCCTGGTCACGCTCGATGCGCTACGCGCAAGCGCCAGCGCGCTTTCGCGGCGTCAACGACCTGCCAGTCGAGGACGAGGTCTCGGACAGCGAGGCCGTCGATCTGCCGCGCCTGCGCCCCCAGCTGGCGCTGGCCGCCGGTGCCGAACCGCCCTCGCTGTGGCAGTCCCTGCGCATCGCGACGCTGGTGCGGGAAAACGGCCTGGACCGGATCGCCGACATCCTGCCACCACTGGCACGCATCGGTCGCCAGCATGCCCCCTGGCAGCGCGCCTGGGCACTGTGCGGCCAGCTGCGCACCAAGGCGGCCTATCTGGCGCGCCAGGGCCAGCAGGCCTCGTCGAGCCAGGAAGACCGGCTCGCGCTGCTGGAAAACAGGGCCAGGCTGGCCGCCCTGCTGGCGCCGCTGGCCCCGCTGGAGGCCTTGCTGCAGGCCCCCAAGATCACGCCATTCGCGCTCTACCTGGGGCTGGCGCAGGCGCTCGGACCGCTGGCTTCGCTGCGGCTCGGGGCCATGCCGCCCCAGCCGGCCGCCTGGGACCAGCAGCAGCCGCAGGCGATGCTCGATGCCTTGCTGCTGACATTGGAGGACGCGCTGACCGAAGTCAGTCAGGAACACCGGCTGATCCCGCTCGATCTGCGCGATGGCATATTCAGCCAGCCGCTGCGGGCCGCCTGGATGGGCCCGCGCTTGGTGGTGGGCCTGCGCGGTCAGCCCGAGGCTGAGCTGATCGCCTGGATGGAAGGGGCGCTGATCGGCTCGCTCTCGTCCTGGGCCTCGCTGCGCGAACGACGCGTGCTGGGCGCGGTGCGGCGACGCATCGCCTCGGCCCCCGACCTCGGCCTGCGCGCCAACAGCGGCTACACGCTGTTTGAAATCGACTGCGCCAGCGCGCTGCTGCAGCCGGAGGAAGTGCTGCAGATCGCCAACCTCAACGAGCACCACACCACGCAGCGACCACGCGAAGTGGTGCTGTTCGTGAAGGGATGATGAGCATGGCAAGGGACGACACCCAGCAGCCGCTGGACACGGCCGAAGACCAGGTCGATGCGGGCTTTCGCCGGTTCTACGACGAAGTCAGGCAGGCCTTGCTCACCGCGGGCGATGCGGCCGATCCACTGGCGGTGGAGCAGGCGGCACAGCAGGTGAGCAAGCGACTGCAGAACCTGATCGAGCTGCAGGAAATGGAGGAGCGCCGCCAGACCGGCCGCGCCGTAGCCGCCCTGGCCGAGCCACTGCGCTACCTGAAAGCGGCACTGGCCGATGAAATCCTGCTGCATGGCGACTGGGTGGGCCGTCGCGCCTGGGCTGGCCATCTGCTGGAGACCGGGCTGTTCCGCACCAGCGTGGCGGGCGACCGGATCTTCATCGATATCGAGCGCGTGCTCAGCGAACGCGAACCGGCACAACGCCCGCTGGCCCGCCTCTACCTGTTTGCGCTCGCACTCGGCTTCCAGGGCCGGCTGCGCGGCCAGCCCGGGCAGGACCAGCTGCAAAGCCTGCGCGTCGAGCTGTTCCAGTTCGTCTACCAGCGCCAGCCAGCGCCCAGCGAGCGTCAGCGACCGCTGTCGCCACAGGCCTATGCCTTCACGCTGTCGCATCTGGCGCCCAAGCGGCAGAAAGCGCTCAGCCGTGGCGTGCTGATCTGGTCGCTGGTGATGGTGGGCCTGCTGCTGGTCTCCGAACTGCTCTGGCTCCAACCCACCTGGGCCCTGCGTCAACCGAGCTTGCCAGACACGCTCAACACGCCGGAGATACGCCGATGAGTGCGCTGATGTTTCTGAAGGACCAGCTGAGCCTGGTCGTGCTGCTGGGGCTGATCCTGCTGGTACTCGGGGTGCTGGCCCTGGTCGTGCGCGCCGCGACCCGCAACGAGCCCGAGCACAAGGGGCCGGGCCGCCAGCTTCCCCGCCTGCATTCGGACACGCTGCGCAGCAGCTTTCGTCAGGCCGTCGAGCTGATCGAGGCCAACCTGGCGAGTCGCGCGCAGCGCTATGGCTTGCCCTGGGTGCTGGTGCTCGACGAGGGGGACGGCAGCGGGACGCTGCCGCTGGCACAGGCCGGCATCTCCAGCGCGCTGGGCACGGATGCCAGCGCCTGCGCTGCCACACCGGGACTGGACTGGAATTTCTTCGACAAGGGCGTCGTGATCGCCGTGCAGGGACGCTACCTCGGTGGCGCAGAACAGCACGAGGGGGAGGCCGAACAACCCTGGGACGAGTTCCTGGGCCTGTGCCGCAGCTACCGGCCCGAGCGGCCTTTCGATGCGCTGGTGCTGACGATTCCCGCCGCGCTGCTGATGAACCCGCATCCCGATGCCAGGCTCGAGCTGGTGCGGTTGGCCAAGCAGGCCAACCGGCGCATCTGGCTCGCTCAGAACCGCTTCGCGATGCGGCTGGGCATTTATCTCTGCATCAGCGGCGCCGAGCATGTCCCCGGCTTCTCGGCCTTTGCCCGTGCGCTGCCCACGGCCCAGCGCGGCGGCATGCTGGGCTGGTCCTCTCCCTACGACCTGGCCACGAGCTACCAGTCGGCCTGGGTCGATGAGGCCCTGGCCCAGACCTGCCGCACCATCGTCGATGCATCGGCCGAACTGTATGCGGCCGCCCCGGGGGCGGACATCGCGACCGACTACTTCCTGCTCCCGAGCCGGCTGCAGGCCCTGCAGTCGCAGTTGCAGCTGTACGTGGACGAGTTGATGCGTCCGAGCAGCTACCACGAGCCTTTTCTCCTGCGCGGCCTCTACTTCTGTGGCGAAGCCAGCGATGCGGCAGCCCGCATCGCCGAGCCGGCCGCCCTGGCGGTACCGGCAGTTGGCGCTCAGCTGCCAGCGCCGGTGCCGGGCGAAATCCAGACCCAGGCGGCCACCCTGCCGGACGCGCTGCGTGAACCCGCCTTCCTGCGCGATCTGTTCGAGCAGAAGGTGTTCGCGGAAATCGGCCTGACCCGCCCCTCGGGTACCCAGCACCTGGGCCGTCCCCTGCTGGCGCGTAGCCTGCGCTGGGCTGCCTGGGGGCTGGTGGTGGTCTGGGCCGCCGGGCTGATGACAGGCGAAATCATCCTGCGGCGCCAGGTCGATGCACTGCAAAACACCCTGGCGCTGCTTGAGCGCGACAGCAGGCAGGCCCTGCTCGCGGTCGAGCGAGGCGAGAGGCTGCCGTCGGCCTGGCACCGCGAACGCACGCTGGCCCTGGTGCAGCTGATGGAGCAGATCGACCGCAATCGCCTGTGGTCGATCTTCATGCCAGGGTCCTGGCCGCTGTTTGACGACCTGCCACGGCGGACCCGGGAACGGCTGGAAAACAGCTTCGGCGAGGTCGCAGTCAACGCGCTGCGCCAAGGCCTCTACGAGCGGACGGCCAAGCTGGCCAGCGTGTCACAGGACAGCGCCACCGGCGAGCTGATCTCTGGCGCGCCCTGTGCTGCTGCCGTGCTGCCTGGCGGCAACGAGCGGGCCGAGGTGACCACGCTGTCGCTGGAGGAGCTGCCGGAATTCCGGCAGCTGCTCGGCTTCATCGGTGCCAGCGAGCAGATCGATCAGGCGACCCAGGCACTGCAGCGCCTGCTCGACCCGAGCGTGCCGGCCCGCGGCAGCGACCTGAGCCTGCTGGTCCGGGTGGTGCTGGGAGCCGAGCTGCCCAGCAGCACCAGCTATGTGGCACAGCTCTTCCATTCGCTGGCGGCACGCAACGGTGGCTTCAACACCCGTGCGATGCAGCAGGCGCTGCAATGCACGCTGCAGCGCAACATCGCGGCATTCGAAAAACGTGCCTTTGACGAGAACAAGCTGCTCGTGACCCAGCGTGCCCTGGCCCAGCGCATCGGCACGCTGGCCAATGGCGATGCGGACCAGGGCGGACCCCAGCCCTGGCAACAGCTGCTCGATGCGCTGAAGGAGCAAGAAGCATTGCTGGCAAGCGACGGCGGCGCCTGGCTGGCCAAGCCGACGCTGCAACCCGGTGGCGCCTGGGCGCAGGCGCTCGACCGCATCGCTGCGCTGCGACTGCTCGGCCCCGAAGCCTCCCAGCAGGCGCGGGCAGCCAGCGAAGCAGCATTCCTGCGCCTGCGCACCGAGCTGGCCGGGCTGAGCGATCCGGGCCAGCCGTTCAGCGTGAGCTGGAACGGCAAGGACGGGCGCTGGGTCAGCGCCCCCGAGGCCAGGGCCCTGCGCGACGCGCTGCAATCACTGCTGGCCCAGCCCTGGATGAGCCTGAACCGGACGCGCACCCTGGGCGACGCGAACGCACCGGCCGTCATCAGCTGGGACCTGGTGCGACTGGATCAGGCCTTGGGCGTCGCCGAGCTACGCAAGCGGGTCCAGGCCGAACAGCTGCCGCGCTTCCCGGTCCAGCTGCAAGCTGGCGTGGCGGCGCTGGTCGATCACCAACTCGCCGCCCAGGTGATGGAGCACCTGGCTGCGGGACTGATACCGGGCGGGCGGGCGCTGGGGAGCGATGTGGCGGCACTCGATGCCGAGCGCAGCCGGCTGCCCCGGATCCAGGCCCTGCTGGCTGAACTGGGCGCGCGCAACGCCAGCGAGCAGCTCAAGGCGCTGCTGCAGCGCGATGCCGTCGCCCGGCTGCGTCAGCTCGACGATGCGCTGGACCGCGCCGAGCTCTACGCGCCGCAAAGGCGCGGCTTCAGTGCCTGGAACGGCGAGAAGAGTCCGGTGCTGGCCGCCTACGCCATGCCTGATGCAGCGGCACTGGCGGTCTACCTGGGCCAGCAACAGGAGCATGTCGAGGCACTGGGACGAAGCGCCGAACTGCTGCTGCAGGAACTGCCCGCCTCGGCCAGGTCGTCCAACCTGCGCTGGAGTGCCATCGTGCGCGACCTCGAGCGCTACCGCCTGAAGAACCCCAACAGCAGCCTGCTGGCGCTGGAGAACTTCCTGCTTGCCATGGCCGGCGACGTGGACGCCAGCAACTGTGGCGAGCAACTGGCTCGACTGGCACAACCGGGACGGGGCGGCGACTTCTTTGCCAGCCGCCAGCAGCAGCTCGCCGCGTCCCTGCAGCAACGCTGCCAGCAGCTGCGCGGCCAGAAACAACGGCAGAGCTGGCAGCAGTTCTCGGCCCAGTTCAACCGTACGGCCTCCGGTCGTCCGCCCTTCGCGCCAGCCCCCTGGCGGGCCGATGCGCCGGCCCTCGACCGCGAGGAACTGCAGTCGCTGCTGCAAGGCTGGGACAGCGCCTCGCGCAACCTGCGCGAGGTGGGCGGGCGCCAGCAGGCCGCCCGCAGCTTCCTCGACCAGTTCGCCCGCCATCGCGACTTCCTGGCACCGCTGCTGCCAGCCGAGGACGGCAACGTGCCGGGCTACGACCTCGCGGTCGAATTCCGTGCCAACGCCCCTGCGGAGGTCGAAGGCAACAAGATCATCGACTGGCGGCTGGCGTCAGGTCAGCAGCAGATCGGCTGGCAAGACACGCCCAGGCCGCTGCACTGGGAACCCGGACTGCCGCTGACGCTGACGCTGCGCCTGGCCAAGGACGGCCCGGCCGTGCCGCGGGCCGAAAGCCGGCAGCCGGCGCTGCGGGTCGAAGACCGCACCGTCACGCTGCGCTACGCCGATCCGTGGGCGCTGATGAACCTGCTGGCCAGCCTGCAGGTTGCCGACCCCGGGTCACGCGCCGACAGCCGCAGCCAGCTGCTGAAAGTGGAGTTCCCGCTGCTGTTGCTGTCCGACGCCAACGGACAAGGCTGGAGCGAAACCCGGGCCCGTGTCTATCTGCGCCTGCGGATCAGCCCGGCGGGCAAGCGCACCCCGTTGGCCTGGCCCGGGCCAGCACCGACCCGTGCTCCCGAGATCTGAACACCATGAATCCGCCCGACTTCACACCACCCGACTGGCAGGCCCGCCTGGACAAGCTGCTGGGTCCCGTGCCAGGTGACGACCCCTGCGGGCCATCGCTGCGCTACAACCCGGCCATCAACGAAATCCGCCGTGCCCGCGAGGCCGACGATGCCAGCCTGCCACTGGGCGACTGGGAGCGCCCCCTCAAGCGTGCCGACTGGGGCTCGGTGCAGACGCTGGGCCTGACGCTGATCGAAGGATGCAGCAAGGACCTGCAAGTCGCCTGCTGGGTGCTGGAGGCAGCGACCGCACAGCATCAGCTCGCGGGCCTGGAAGCCGGGCTGGAGCTGGTGTGCGGACTGATAGAGCAACACTGGGACGGACTGCATCCCAGGCTCGATGACGGCGACAGCGAGGCCCGGGTTGCGCCGCTGGCCTGGCTCAACGAGACGCTGCCACGGGTGTTGCGGCTCGAAATCAAGCTGATGCCACTGCCCGATCGCAAGCCGCCTCGGCTGACGCTGGAAGACTGGGAGCGCCAGGGTCGGGTGGACAAGAACGTCCGGACGGATAAGAAAGCGCGCCCCCAGAATGCGGAGCCCGACTTGCCAACCCGCCCGGAGCTGGTGCAGCTGGCTGGCCAGCCAGCCGCCCTGGACTATCTGCAGCAACTGCGCGACCAGCTCGATCGCGTCGACAGGAGCTGGTGCCACCTGTCAGCCCTGCTCGATGACCGCCTGGACCAGGACAGCCCGAGCCTGTCCCAGGTCACCGACATGCTGCGCCTGATGGCCAACGCCGTCGATCAGCTGCTGGCCGGACGCCGGCAACCGGCGCCCCCGATCCCTTCTACCAGCGCTGATGCCATGCCCCCACTCGAGCCAGCCGCGCCCTGCGCCGTAGCGGCCAGCCCTGCCGTGCTGTCAGCGGCCAACCTGGTGCTCGACTCGCGCGAATCCGCCTACCTGCTGCTGGAGCGCATCGCCGAATTCCTGCAGCAGACCGAGCCGCACAACCCCACGCCCTACCTGATACGCCGCGCGCTGCACTGGGGCCGGTTGCCGCTGCCAGAACTGATGCAGGAAGTGCTGCGCGAGGAAGGCGACCTCAACCGGCTGTTCGCGGTACTGGGCCTGGGCAAGCCGCCCAAATAGCGGCAGCGGCGGACCTAGCCCAGCGGCGCCAGGCCGTCGAGCGTGGACGCCGCGCCCGCCGACGGCAGCGACAGGCGGGCAGCAGGCCTGCGCTGCCAGTCCCCCTCATGCAGCAGCAGCACGCCGCGCAGCAACTGGTCAGCCAGCGCCGACAGCAGGCTGTCCGGGCCTGCCTCGCGCGCTCCCGCGGGCAGCTTGCCGCTGCGCTGCAGCGCGTAGCGCAGATCGGCCAGCGCACCGATGTCGCCGCGCCAGAAGTTGAGGTAGTTGACGGCCTCGGCGTGACTGGTGAAGCGTCTGGGCGTCAGGCCATTGAGCGGCGGACCCGCCAGGCCGGCCCAGCCATCACCCTCGACCAGCATCACGCAGCAGCGGTGGCGGTTCAGGCTGACCAGTGGATAGCGCATGGATCGAGTGGCATGAGGTGGCGGAGATCCCAGCCCGCGGTGGCATCGACTGCCAGCAGGTGACAGGGGCAAGAGAGCACTGACGGGTTCATGGCAGGAATTATCTCTATGATCACGACCTGCACCCACGGCAGACCATGATGACCACGACAGCCAAGAAATATGACAGCGGATTGATTTGGTTCCGGCGCGACCTGCGCGCGAGCGACCAGGCTGCGCTCTACCATGCGCTGAAGGACTGCAAAAAGGTCTGGTGCGCCTTCGTCTTCGACACCGACATCCTGCAACCGCTGCTGGCGCGCGGCCTGAAGGCCGACCGCCGGGTCGAGTTCATCCACGAGTCGCTGCTCGACCTCGACGAACAGCTGCGCGGTCTGGGCCGTGCCAACGGCATCGAGGGCGTCGGCCTGATCGTGCGCCATGGCCCGGCTGGCAGCGAGATCCCGCAACTGGCGAGCGAACTCGGCGTGCAGGCGGTCTATGCCAACCACGACGACGAGCCCGGCGCACGCCAGCGCGACCAGCAGGTGCTGGGCAAGCTGGCCCATGGCGGCATCATGCTGCACCTGCACAAGGACCATGCAATCTTCGAGCGCCACGAGCTCGTGACGCTCAACGGCCGGCCCTACGGCGTCTTCACGCCCTACAAGAACGCCTGGCTCAGGAAGATCACGCCCTTTCACCTCAAGCCCTACTCGGTCGAGCGCCATGCCGGTGCGCTCGCGCCCTGCCCGGCTTCGCACCCGGCCGGCGTGCCGACGCTGGCGGCAATCGGTTTCGAGCCGACCAACCTGCGCGCGCTCAAGATCCGCACCGGCAGCCGCGGCGCCCAGGGCCTGTTCGAGGATTTCCTGACC
>JACCDQ010684877.1_pt1 | contig 20640 bp, 16 predicted proteins | sample 7446031 | NCBI WGS metagenome assembly JACCDQ01 (sample SAMN15323442, study PRJNA562643) | freshwater metagenome | isolation source: river surface water | place: USA:Blue River Watershed | collected 2017-08-17
TCTCTCCAGGAATTAAAAGAAAAAGTACATCCAAAAGATTCTTCGGCAGTTGCAGCTGTGCTTTTTGAAAAGGCAGAGAATAAATTGGTATACAACCAAGAGAATGGTTTTGAAATTGAATTGGTAGTTAGAGCAAGGATTAAGATTTACAAAAAAGGGGGTTATGATTTGGCTAATAAAACCTTACGTTATTATTTAGTTAATAACTCAAGAGAAAAAGTGTCATTTTCAGAAGTTGCGACTTATAATTTAGTAGACGGCAAGATTGAAAAAACAAAGCTTAAAAGCGATGGTGAATTTGATGAGGTAATTAACAAGTATTGGGGGCAAAAAAAAATAGTAATGCCTAATGTAAAAGAAGGTTCTGTTATTGAGTATGAATATGTGTTGCATTCGCCTAATATTGGAAATCCAAGAGATTGGTATTTTCAATCAGACATTCCTGTGAATTATTCGGAATATATCAATTCTATCCCTGAATATTTTGTTTATAATACCAATTTGAAAGGTTTTATTAGCCCAAAAGTAACTGTTGAGAAACACAATAAGTCATTAAGAATTGATAGTAAAGTGAGGGTGTCAGAGGCTGGATTTAGTGCAACCAGAACTAATTTTAGCAGTGAGGATATACCTTATACAGAAACCAGAACTACTTATTTGGTTGAAAATATGCCTGCAATTAAAGAAGAGTCTTTTGTTAATAATATTAGAAATTATACCACAAGTTTAGAGCAAGAGTTGTCTATGACTCAGTTTCCTAATTCGATGCCTAAAATGTATTCAACAAATTGGGATGCAGTGGTTAAAACAATTTATGATTATGAAGATTTTGGTCTGGAATTAAATAAAACAGGTTATTTTGAAGAAGATTTAAATCAGATTCTTAAAGGGATAACTTCGGTAGAAGAAAAGATAGCTGTAATATTTACTTTTGTTAAAACTAAGGTAAAATGGAATGGTTATCATGGTTATTCATGTGAAGAAGGAGTTAGGAAAGCCTATAAAACGGGAGTTGGTAATGTTGCCGATATTAACTTAATGCTTACAGCTATGTTGCGTTATTCTGAGCTTAATGCTAATCCTGTATTGCTAAGTACGCGTTCTAATGGAATCTCTTTTTTTCCAAATCGAACAGCTTTTAATTATGTTATTTCAGCTGTAGAAACGGATAAAGGATTAATATTAATGGATGCAACTGAAAAATATTCCGTGCCAAATGTTTTGCCTTTAAGAGATTTGAATTGGTCTGGACGACTAATACGAAAAAATGGAAGTTCTGAAGATGTAGACTTGATGCCTAAGGTGAATTCTAAAGAATTTGCAAATGTAGCTTTAGATGTAGATACTCATGGGGTTATAAATGGGAAAGTAAAGCTTTATCATGCTAATCATGAGGCATTGCGATTTAGACAAAATCATATTGTTACGAATAAAGATGCCTATTTAGAATCGCTGGAGAATAAAAATAATAATATTGAAATTAATGATTATGTGCGGGAAAATGAGTTGGATTTGGCAAAGCCAATAATAGAAAATTATACTTTCAAAGACACTAAAACGGCTGAGATTATCAATAATAAAATATATCTTTCACCTTTGATTTTCTTTAGTCTCAGAGAGAATCCTTTTAAGCAGGAAGTAAGAGAGTATCCGGTTGATTTTGGATATCCAATTCAAGAGAAGTATAGTATAACTCTTAAAATTCCTGAAGGTTATGAAGTAGAATCTTTGCCTAAAGCAATGACTGTTGATGGAGGTGAAAATATAGGAATGTATAAATTTGTTATTGGTAATAATAATGGTGTAATCCAAATAGTCTCTACATCGGATATTTATTCTCCAATTGTTACTCCGGAATACTATCAGGTATTGAAAGATTTTTTCCAAAAAAGTATAGAAAAGCAAAACGAGAAAATTGTCCTGAAAAAAATTTAGTCCTATGAAGTTATATAGTTTTAAAATAGTTTTAGTTGTTTTTTTAATAGTGACTTCGATAAAAGCACAAGCACTTAAACTTGATAAAGTTACTGTTAGTGAACTGCAGGCAAAAAAGCATTCGGTTGATGCTAGTGCAGCAGCAGCAATCCTCTATAACAAAGGAAGAACTTTTTTTACTTATAACGAAAAGAGTGGGTTTGTTATGAACCATGAATTTACGTATAGGATTAAAATATATAAAAAAGAAGGTTTGAATTGGGCCAATTTTGAAGTGCCCTATTATGTAGGTTATGAAAATTTGAATGAGGAAAATTTAAGATTTCATGATGCAGTAACTTATAATCTAGAAGGGGGAGTTATTGTAAAAACCAAATTGGGTAATGAGGGTATTTTTAAAACGAAGTTAAATGATAACTGGAAAATGGCAAAATTGTCAATGCCAAATGTCAAAGCAGGTTCTATTGTTGAGTTTAGTTATTTGTTAAAATCTGAAAATTTAGGACAATTTCCTGTTTGTGATTTTCAATACACTATTCCGGTGAATTATGCGGAGTATAAAACAGAAATTCCGGAATATTATATCTATAAAACTATTCTAAAAGGGTATATAGATGTGAAGACCGAATCTAAGATGGAACAGGGCTCGGTAAATTTTGACAATCAATACGGGCAGACGAATACTATGACATATAAACAAATTAGCAGTAGTTATATTGCTAAAGATATTCCTGCTTTGAAAGAAGAAGAATATGTAGATAATGTAAAAAATTATCAATGCTCGCTTCATAATGAATTGGAAAGAACACGTTTTCCGGGGCAACCGGTTAAAGATTATGCTATAACTTGGGAAGGAGTAGCTAAAACTATTTTTGAAAATAAAGATTTTGGTAAGGAACTGGAGCAAAAAGATTTTTTAATTAATGATGTAAAGTTGATTCTTAATAGTGAAGATTCGAAAGAAGAAAGGCTTAAAAAGATTTTCAAGTTTGTTCAGGAAAAAATGAATTGGAATCAGGACTATGGATATTATACGGATAAAGGAGTTGTTAAGGCTTATCAGGAAAGAACAGGGAATGTGGCTGAAATTAATTTTATATTAATTTCAATGTTGAGATTGGCAGGAATAAATACGGATCCTGTTTTATTAAGTACTATAAATAATGGCGTTCCGGTTTATCCCGGTCGCACAGTTTTTAATTATGTAGTGGCAATGGCTGATATTGATGGTCAACAATTTTTATTGGATGCAACACATAAATTTACTACACAAAATGTTTTGCCTCTAAACACTCTAAATTGGACGGGACGTTTAATACAACAAGACGGGACTTCAAAAGAAGTTAATTTGTTGCCTACAATGCCATCAGTTTTAAATTGTAGTGTTGTTGTGAAAGTGGATGATTCCGGAAAAATTACGGGTAATTTACGAAGTCGTAAAACAAATTATGAAGCCTATAGTTACAGAGATAAATATGCTCAGGCAAATGCAGATAATTATATAGAAAAAATGGAGAATTTATATAATGGTATTGAAATCAGTAACTATGAAGTGAAAAATAAGAATGCTGATTTATTGCAACCTGTAGATGAAAGTTTTTCATTTCAGTCTGTGAATCATACGGAGATTATTGGGAAAGAGTTTTTTATAAATCCTTTGTTGTTTTTTACAACTAATAAAAATCCATTTTTTCAGGAGAATAGAAAGATGCCTGTTTATTTTGGATATCCTACTCAGAAAAAATATACCATAAATATTGAAATACCTGAAGGTTTTGAGGTGGAATCAATGCCAAAAGGAATAAATTTGTCAGCAGGTGATGGTGCTTTGGTTTTTAAATGTATTTTAGAAAAAAATCAAAATCGAATTCAAATAGCTGTACAATCAGAATTGAAAAAATCAATTGTTTCTGCTGAGGATTATTCCATGCTTAAAGATTTCTACCAAAAAATAGTAGATAAACAAAAAGAAAAAATAGTATTAAAAAAAATATAGAATGGACCTTAAAAACGCTCAGTTAGACGTAGATACCTGGATAAAAGAACACGGTGTTCGTTATTTTAATGAATTGACTAATATGGCTCAGCTTACTGAAGAGGTAGGGGAGGTAGCCCGAATTATTGCCCGTCGTTATGGTGAACAGTCAGAGAAAGAAAGTGATAAGAGCAAAGATTTAGGAGAAGAATTAGCCGATGTGGTTTTTGTGGTTTTATGTTTGGCTAATCAAACAGGAATCGATTTGCAGGCTGCTTTTGATAAAAAAATGGATTTAAAATCTGTTCGTGATAAAGACCGACATAAAAACAATGAAAAATTGAAATAATTATTAGTTGTGAATTATGAATTGTGAATTGGGAGTGCTAAATTGCGCCCTCAAATTATTTATGTTAAAAGTCTTAGGCAATAACAAATAATTCATCCCTAATAATTTAAAAAATGAATTTACTACTACAAACAACATATTCTAAATTAAATGCTAAAATAGAAGTAACAGGATCTAAAAGTGAAACCAACAGATTGTTACTTTTGCAGGCATTATTTCCTAATATTACCTTAAGTAATACTTCTAATTCTGACGATAGCGAAGTGATGCAAATGGCATTAAGCGGAAATGAAGAAGTAGTAGATATTCATCATGCCGGAACAGCAATGCGTTTTCTTACGGCTTATTTTGCTGTAAAAGAAGGTCGTGAAGTGATTTTAACAGGTTCCAGTCGTATGCAGGAACGTCCTGTTAAAATTTTAGTGGAAGCTTTACGTCAATTAGGAGCTGATATTTCTTTCTTAAAAGAAGAAGGTTATCCGCCAATTAAAATTAAAGGACAAAAAATCACCCAGTCTAAAGTGACAATGGCGGCTAATGTGAGCAGTCAGTATATTTCGGCTTTATTATTAGTTGCACCAAAATTAGAAAATGGTATTGAGTTGACTTTAGAAGGCGAGATTACTTCTATTCCTTATATTAAAATGACATTGGCTTTGTTGAATGATTTGAACATTCAAACGAGTTTTGAAGGAAATGTTATTAAAGTGTATCCAAAACAAGAGGTGGAATCAAAAGTAATGACTGTAGAATCCGATTGGAGTTCTGCTTCTTACTTCTTTAGTTTAGCTGCTTTGTCTGAAGAAGCTGAGATTACTTTAAGTAGCTACAAACAATCTAGTTTACAGGGCGATTCAGCTTTAGTTTCTATTTATAAAGAAATGGGGGTAGAAACGCATTTTAACGGAAATACAATTACTTTAACTAAAAATAAAAAATTCAAACATCAAGACGTTACTTTCGATTTGAATAATACACCTGATATTGCTCAAACGATCGTAGTTACTTGTCTTGGTTTAGGAATAGGTTGTCACCTTACAGGACTTCATACTTTAAAAATTAAAGAAACCGATAGATTGGAAGCTTTGCGAATTGAATTAAGTAAACTCGGAGCTAATATTTCTGTTACTAATGATAGCCTTACTCTTGTGGCTACTTCAGACATTAATTCTAACGTAAAAATTGGAACTTATAATGATCATAGAATGGCAATGGCTTTTGCTCCTTTAGCATTAAAAGTACCAATTATTATCGAGAATGCCGATGTAGTTTCTAAATCTTATCCTGATTTTTGGACTGATATGGAAAAATTAGGCTACAAAGTTTCGGATTTAATAGGTTAATCATTTTCGTTGCATCCTTAAAACATTGATGCTTTGGGCTTTTGTTGTTTTAATTTTAAATTAAACAACAAAATACTTGACATCGCCTATTTGACAATCGTATATTTGCAGCCGATTATAATACTAAGAATCAAAACTTAAGTCTTATAATTCATAACTTATAACTTTTTTGAATGAAATTATCACATTTTAATTTTGACTTACCAAAGGAACTTTTAGCTGAATTTCCGGCAGAAAACAGAGACGAAGCTCGTTTAATGGTAATAGATAGAAAAAAACAAACCATTGAGCATAGAATGTTCAAAGACATTATCGAGTATTTTGATGATGGAGATGTAATGATTTTGAACAATACTAAAGTTTTTCCTGCTCGTTTATATGGTAACAAAGAAAAAACCGGGGCAAGAATCGAAGTTTTTTTGCTTAGAGAATTAAATGCTGAACAACGTCTTTGGGATGTATTAGTAGATCCGGCTCGTAAAATCAGAATCGGTAATAAATTATATTTCGGTGATGACGATTCATTAGTAGCTGAGGTTATTGATAATACCACTTCTCGTGGAAGAACTTTACGTTTCCTTTACGATGGTTCTTATGAAGAATTCAGAAATAAATTGACGGAACTTGGAGAAACTCCAATTCCTAAATATATCAATAGAGAAGTAACTCCGGAAGATGCTGAGCGTTACCAAACTATTTATGCTAAGGAAGAAGGAGCTGTAGCTGCGCCAACTGCTGGATTACATTTTTCTAAACATTTATTGAAACGTTTAGAAATAAAAGGAGTGAATTTTGCTGAAGTAACGCTTCACGTAGGTTTGGGAACTTTCAACCCAGTTGAGGTAGAAGATTTATCCAAACACAAAATGGATTCTGAGGAATTGAAAATTACTCAGGAAGCTTGTGATATTGTTAATGAGGCTAAAGCAAAAAGAAAACGTGTTTGTGCTGTAGGAACGACTTCTATGCGTGCTATTGAAAGTTCAGTTTCTTCACAAAATACTTTGAATCCATACGAAGGATGGACTAACAAGTTTATCTTTCCTCCACATGATTTTAGTGTGGCTAACTGTATGATTACTAATTTTCATACACCAAAATCAACTTTATTGATGATGATTTCTGCTTTTTGCGGACATGATTTAATGAAGAAAGCTTATGAAGAAGCAATTAAAGAAAAATATAAATTCTATTCTTACGGTGATGCAATGTTAATTCTATAATCACCATAAAAGGTTAATTCATAAAAAAGACTCGTCAATTACTGACGGGTTTTTTTGTTTATAGTCATTTTATAGCTTAGACTTATTCTTGATTTTCTTTTTTACTTTTACAAAATAAACGCAAAGAACAGTATGGTTTTTGAAAACACTAAAGCTTTCGCACAAAAATTAGATGCTCAGGATAGCTTGTATAAATACAGGAACGAATTTTATTTTCCAAAAGTTAATGATAAACAAGTCATCTATTTTGCTGGAAACTCCTTAGGTTTACAGCCTAAGCGGACTAAAGCTTATGTGGACGAAATAATGAATGACTGGGCTAATCTGGCTGTTGAAGGTCATTTTTATGCCGGGAAGCCATGGTGGGATTATCAGGAACGTTTTGCTAAACCCTTGAGTAAAATAGTAGGGGCAAAACCTGCAGAAGTTACTGTAATGAATACGCTTACGGTGAATCTTCATCTATTGATGGTGTCTTTTTACCGGCCTACAAAAACGAGATTTAAAATTATTTGCGAAGAAAAAGCCTTTCCTTCTGATCAATATATGTTTCAAAGTCAGGTGAATTTTCATGGTTTTAAACCAGAAGAAGCTATTGTTGAAATCAAGAGACGTGACGGAGAACATAATATTCGAACAGAAGATATAATCGCTAAAATTAATGAAGTAGGTGATGAGTTGGCTTTGGTTTTAATAGGTGGAGTGAATTATTATACAGGTCAGGTTTTTGATATGGAGTCTGTCACAGCAGCGGGACATAAAGCAGGAGCTTATGTAGGTTGGGATTTGGCTCACGCAGCTGGAAATGTTAAGTTGGAATTGCATAATTGGGGCGTTGATTTTGCTGCCTGGTGCAGTTATAAATACATGAACTCAGGACCAGGAAGTGCTTCGGGTTGTTTTGTACATGAGAGACATCATAATAATCCTGATTTGCCAAGATTTGCTGGATGGTGGGGACATAATAAAGAACGTCGTTTTAAAATGGAACCGGCTTTTGATCCGATTCAAGGAGCCGATGGCTGGCAAATTAGTAATTTGCCTGTATTGTCTTTAGCACCTTATCTGGCTTCGGTAGAAATGTTTGCCGAAATAGGAATGGACGCCTTAATTGAAAAAAGAGATAAGATTACAGCTTATTTGGAATTTATTTTGAGTGAAATTGATAAAGAAATAAGCAGCAGTTTTGAAATTATTACACCGTCAAATCCTTCCGAAAGAGCCTGTCAGTTATCTGTTTTTCTTCATGGCGAAGGGCGCAGTCTATTTGATTATCTAATGAAAAATGGTGTGATTGTGGATTGGAGAGAGCCTAATGTTATTCGATTGGCACCTGTTCCGCTGTATTGTTCTTTTGAAGATATGTATAACTTTGGACAAATATTAAAAAGAGGAATTTTAAATAAATAATCTTCTAAATGTAAAAAGTAAAAGTCCCTTAAAATAATTTTAAGGGACTTCTTGTTTTTAAGCCATTTGTAGTTTTGGAATCTCAATAGCGTTGATTTCATTTTTATAGCTTTCAATTTGCTTAGTAATCTCCTGTTTGGTGGTCTCAAAATTAGGAATTGCAGCAAAAAGCGTTTGGTAATAATTGATGCCTTCAAGAAGATTGACTTTGAATGCTTCCAATTTTTTGGTTTTGGCATTGTTGATTTCCTCGCTAATAGTTTGGATGTCATTCTTCAGGTAAGCAATGTACATTTTTAATTCTTTTACAAAAAAATGTGGTCGATTGGGATTTCTCAAAACCGAGGTGTTTCCATAAATATGCTGAATCATTTTAGAAAGTGAAACTTCCTGATCAAAATAGGCCATATTTGGTCCCGGACAAACAACCACACCTTGGTCTTGTCCTTTTATTTTGATGTTGTTTTCTAAATAGGAAGCATTGGCTAAGCCAACACAAAGACACGATTTTTCCGTGATGGTTTGTTTTGTTTTTTCGTAATTTTCTAAAGAAATGTTGTTTTTATTTGCTTCCAATTCTTCTAATTTGTAATCCTGGTATTTTTTAGAAGCCGTGCAAATTCCGTTTCCCTCAGAATCTTTATTTAGTGCAAGAAATTTTTTAGGACATGAACTTCCTGCTTTACTTTCTTGGATGCGTCTTTGTTTTATTTTTTCATTTGTCGTACCTCTTAAAGTGTTAAAAGGAACTCCTAAAGGAGAAATTTGACTTAAATATAAATCTTCCTCTTTTGCATTAATTAATAAGTTGCGGGTAGCCTGATCTACCGAGGTAGCTTCGGGAACTAATAGAAATGGTGAACCCCAGCCCACAGAGTCAACATTATAGTAATCCAATAAAAAATCGTGTTCCTCTGAAGTTCCAACTCCTCCCTGAACCGTAATTTTTAATTCTAATGGTTTGTCTGGAATTCTTTTTCCTTTTTGTTCTAATGATTTAATCATTAGTTCATGTGCCGATTGGATAAGTTGTTCTTTCTTTTGTTTGAATTCTTCCAAAATTGATCCTAATAAAAACCCCTCTGTTGCAAACGCATGTCCGCCACAATTTAATCCTGATTCGATGCGGTATTCTGAAACCCAAAGTCCTTTTTTAGCTAAGAAATTTCCTTGTATCATTGCCGAACGGAAGTCGCTTACTTTTAAAGTGATTTTCTTTTTTAAATGGTTGTTTTCGTCTGGGTAGAAATCTTCAAAATTTTCAAAGTAACTATATAATCTTGGATTCATTCCTGCCGAAAGTACAATTGAAGAATTAGTCGTACTATTAGCGAAGCCTCTTAATGCTGCGTGAGCGTCGTTGTAAATAACAGGTAATTGTTCGTTCTTTTCAAAGTTGTCTTTGTCTAATTTTGTCATAATGTTGACATCAATAGCACCTGCTGACAAATGTTTTTCAATATAGCTTTTAACGTTTTCTTTCCAATTCATTCCTTCTTCAATAAAGGATTGCAGCCCTTTTTTGATTTCAGATTTGTTGGGTAAGATAGCAATGTAGTTTTCTAAAGCTTCTTTGCTTTCAACCAATTCGTTTTTAAAATTATCGAATTTTTCTTTTACAATTTTGTCAACTAAGTTTAAATAAGAAGTGATTCTTTTGGCTCTGTAATCAGCTACTTTTTTTGATATTTCTTGATATGGGAGATTGAATTTTTCGTGATAGAATGCATTCATTTTTTCTATCAACTCATCATCTGCAATCGAAATCACAGAAGAAATCCCATAATGTGCCACTCTTATGGGACTGTCTATTGTGTAAGCAAGCCCCATAACCGGAATATGGAAGTTGTGTAATGGTTGTGGATTTTTAGTCATGTTCATACCTTCATTAATAGTTTGTGCAAAGTTTGTAATAATCATTTGCTTAAAAACTGATAAATGTCATATATGCTTTTAAGCTTGTCTATTATTTTTTTGAAGTTGAAAAGTTTAGCTAGCTGGTGGAACAGGTTTGGTTTTTGTGTTTGTGCAACGAAAACTGGTGTTTTTGGATGATGCTCCAATAATAAATCAGTAATTTTGTTTAACTTTTTATACATGAAAAAATGCAGACTTCTAAAAAAATAGCGGTTGTAGGTTCGGGTTTAGTAGGTTCTTTATTAGCTATTTATCTGAAAAAAGCTGGGCATACGGTTCATGTTTATGATAGAAGTCCGGATATTAGAAAAATACAATTCTCTGGTCGTTCTATTAATTTAGCTATGTCTAACCGTGGATGGAAAGCGCTGGATGGGGTAGGAGTGGGAGATGCCGTGCGCGAAATTGCTATTCCTATGAATAAGCGGGCAATTCATCTTGTAGGTAGTCTTAAATTTCAAAATTACGGTCAGAAAGGAGAATCTATTTATTCTATTTCGCGGGGAACTTTAAATCGTAAGATGATTGATCTTGCTGAAGCTGCTGGTGCTGAGTTTTTCTTTGAACAAAAAATTTGGGATGTTACTTTGGCTTCTGCAACTTTGCATATTGGAGAAACGGAAAGAGGAGAATGGGAAGATCGTAAGTATGATATGGTTTTTGGAGCCGATGGTGCTTTTTCGAGAATTCGTCATCGTATGCAGCGTCAAAGTATGTTTAATTATTCTCAGGAGTTTTTAAATATTGGTTATAAAGAATTGCATATTCCTGCTAATGCAGATGGTTCTCATAAATTGGATAAAAATTCTTTCCATATTTGGCCTCGCGGCGAATATATGTTGATAGCGTTGTCTAATTTAGACGGAAGTTTTACTTGTACATTGTTTATGCCGTTTGAAGGAGAAAATTCATTTGCTTCTTTGACAGATAGAAAAGAAGTAGAAGCATTCTTTGAAAAGAATTTTTCTGATTCAGTAGATGTAATTCCAAAATTGGCTGAGGACTTTTTCAAGAATCCCACAAGTACTTTGGTGACAATGAAGTGTTTTCCCTGGACTTATACTGATAAAATTGCTTTAATTGGTGATGCCTGTCATGCAATTGTTCCTTTTTATGGACAGGGAATGAATGCCGGTTTTGAAGATATAACGGTGCTGAATGAAATGATGTTGGTATACGGAGATGATTGGGAGAAAGTTTTTTCAGAGTATGAAAAATCTCGTAAACCAAATGCCGATGCAATTGCAGAACTTTCGTATCGGAATTTTCTGGAAATGAGTACTAAGACTGCGGATGATAAGTTTTTGTTGCAAAAGAAAATTGAGAAATGGTTTTCGGATAAGCATCCGGATAAATGGGTTCCATTGTATAGCAGAGTAACTTTTAGTGATCGTCCTTATGTAGAGGCTTTAGCAATTGGCGATTTTCAAAATGCAATTATGGAAGAAGTTTTAAGAATGGAGAATATCGAGAATATTTGGAATTTTCCCGAAGTCGAAAATAAAATTTTAGAATTATTGCAATCTCAATAGCAATAATCAATGGCAATTTCAATATCAAAAAGTCAATAACAATATGAAAAAACAATAGCAATTCCAAATTTGAGATTGATTTTTGAAATTGCCATTGATTATTGTTGTGAATTTATTTTTTCAGGAATTTAGAAAGGATCCCAAACGCACCACGGATAAATGTAGCACTCGTAAGTACTTTTAAAACTGATTTTCCAACCACTTCCGAAGCGCTTGGTTGGTTGGAAGTTGTTTTGTTCTCTGTCTCTTCTTTTTTAGTGTTTTCTTCTTCTATAGTTGTGATTTTTTTGTTCAGCATCTCGTACGCACTTTCGCGATCGATGTTTTCGCTGTATTTTTTTACCAATTTCGATTTGCTGTTGATTTCCTGAATTTCGCTTTCTGTCAAAACATCCATTCGGCTCATAGGTGCTCTTAACATTGTTGCGGCTAATGGGGTAGGAATTCCTTTTTCGCTTAGGGCTGTTACCAGAGCTTCTCCGATTCCGAGGCTCGTTAATAGTTCGCTGGTGTTGTAAAATTCTGAACTTGGATAATTATCTGCGGTTTGTTTTATGGCTTGTCTGTCATTAGCGGTAAATGCTCTTAGGGCGTGTTGGATTTTTAGACCTAATTGTGCCAATATCCCGCTAGGAACATCCATAGGATTTTGAGTAATGAAATAAATTCCAATTCCTTTAGAACGAATTAGTTTTACAATAGTTTCGATTTGTTCTAAAAGTGCTTTGCTGGCTTCTTTAAATATTAAGTGAGCTTCGTCGATAAAGATAACCAGTTCCGGTTGATCAACATCTCCTTTTTCAGGCATTTGTTGGTATATTTCGGCAAGTAAGCTAAGCATGAAGGTGGAAAATAGTTTGGGTTTGTCCTGTATGTCGTTTAGTCGAAGGATATTAACGTAGCCTTTGCCGTTTTCATCAATTCGCATGAGGTCATCAATATCAAAAGACATTTCGCCAAAAAACAGTTCGCCACTTTGTTGTTCTAATTCGATAATTTTTCTAAGAATGATTCCTGTTGTAGAAGTTGATATTTTTCCGTAACTTTCTGTGATTTCTTCTTTGCCTTCTTCTGTTATAAAGTTGATGACTTTTTTGAAATCTTTTAAATCAAGTAATGGCATTTTATTGTCATCACAATATTTAAATATGATGGCAACTACACCAGCTTGTGTGTCGTTTAAATCGAGTATTCGGGAAAATAAAACGGGACCAAACTCAGAAACGGTTGCCCGAAGACGGACTCCGCTTTGTTCGGATAAGCTTAATAATTCTACAGGAAAGCTGGCGCTTTGATAGGGAATATTGATTTTTTGATGTCTTTCGGTAATAAAAGGTTTTTCTTCTCCTGCTTTGGCTATGCCGCTGAAATCACCTTTAATATCCATCATTAATACAGGTATGCCAAATGAAGATAATTGTTCGGATAAGACTTGGATGGTTTTGGTTTTTCCGGTTCCGGTCGCTCCGGCAATAAGTCCGTGTCTGTTTAATGTTTTTAATGGTATTTTTATATGAGCATTATTTATGGCCTGACCGTTTAAAATAGCTCCGCCTAAAAGGATGCTATCTCCTTTTGATTGGTATCCCATATTGATTTCTTCAATGAATTTTTCAGTCGTATTCATAAAGCTAAGGGTGTTTTTAAGTTTTTTAATTATGATTAATGTGTTTTGTTAAAGTTGTCGATTTAGTATTTACTGTAATTTTAAGCCTTTTTTTTTGTTAAATGTTAAAAAAAACAGTTTTTTAATTAAGATTTTAGATGTTGAAATATTAATGCTTAAAATCACAATTTAATAAATTATTTTGTCAATATCTTGGAAAAAACATGGTGAAATTGATAAAAAAACAAAGGTTATATTTTTTAGGTGTTAATTTACCTTTGGTTAATTTGAATATAATGAAAAAAAATTTTTTTATTTGAACGAAACGTATAAATTTGCGGGACTACAAGTTAATTATAACTAATATAAATTATTTAAAACTATTAAAATTTAAAAAAAAATGGCAAACGTTAAAAAAGAAAGCAGTTCAAAAGGAGGAGGAATGATTTCAGGAATCATTATTTTATTATGTGTGTCGGTGGGAGTTGTGATTTGGAAATTTATCATGGGATCGCCTGCTAACTTTGAAGGTGGAAATCCAGAAACAGGACACCCAATTAATACTTTAGGACAAGTTTACAAAGGAGGATTCATTGTACCAGTTTTGTTAGGTATGTTATTAATGGTAATTACATTCTCTATAGAGAGATTTTTTGTAATCTCTAAAGCAGCAGGAAAAGGAAATTTAGATGCATTTATGTCAAATGTTCAGGCAAGTATTAAAGGTGGTCATATTGAAGAGGCTATCGCTGCTTGTGATAAGCAACAAGGTTCTGTTGCAAATGCAATTAAATCTGCTTTGGTAAAATATCAAGATGTTAAGAAAGAAGGATTCAACAGCGAAGAAGCTTCTGAAACTATTCATAAAGAAATCGAAGAGGTTACTTCTCTTGAAATGCCAATGTTAGAGAAAAACATGACTATTATTTCTTCTCTTGTATCTTTAGGAACTCTTGGAGGATTATTAGGAACTGTATCTGGTATGATTAAAGCGTTTGGAGCGTTAGCTTCTGCTGGAACTCCTGACCAAGCTGCACTTGCAACAGGTATCTCTGAGGCACTTATCAATACTGCAACAGGTATCTCTACTTCTATTTTAGCAATTGTTGCTTACAACTTCTTTACTGCAAAAATTGATGATTTAACTTACTCTATTGATGAGGCAGGTACTACAATCGTTAATACTTACAGAAAATTCAGAGGAAGTTTGAAACAATAATCATTTTTGATATAGATAATATTGTATCAAAATAAAAAATAAAAAGAATGGCTAAAATAAAAATGAAAAAGAAGTCGACATCGACAGATATGACTGCGATGTGTGACGTTGCGTTTCTTTTGCTTACCTTCTTTATTTTGACAGCTACAGCTAAAGTTCCTGAGGCATTGCCTGTGGATACACCTGCTTCTACTGTACAAACAAAATTACCTGAGTCTGATTTAGCAACATTAACTGTTGGTAGAAAAGATGGAAAAGATAGAGTTTTCTTTGATTTGAAAGGTAGAGATGTTCGTAAGAGAACCCTTGAATTAATGGGGGATAAGTTTGGTGTTACTTTTTCTGAAGAAGATAAAGAAAAGTTCGCTTTGATGACTGATTTTGGTGTACCAATTCAAAATCTTAAGCAAATACTTGACATGAAGGCTTCTGATCGTGTGAAAGCAGATCAACCTGGTATTCCAATGGATTCATTGAATAACCAAGTAAAAGAGTGGATTTATAATGCTCGTATTGCTAACAATGAATTTAATAATGCAAAAGGTAGCAAGCAAGAATTACAAATTGCAATTAAAGGAGATGCTAAAGAGGAGTATCCGGTTATTAAAAAAGTAATGGATATTTTGCAGGATCAGCATATCAATTCTTTTAGTTTAGTAACAGGATTGAGAGGAAAAGATTTTTAATTAAAAAAAATATACTAAAATGGCTGAATTAAATACCGGCGACAGTGGTGGTGGTAAAGGCGGCAAGGTAAGAAGTAAAAAGCAAAATTCGAAGGTAGACTTAACTGCTATGGTGGATTTAGCGTTCTTGCTTATCACTTTCTTTATGCTTACTACTTCGTTGTCAAAACCTCAAGCGATGAGTTTGGGTTTGCCAGATAAGGATCCGAAGGATAAGACTGAGGATATGAAAGTAGATGAAAATCGTACAATGACCGTTTTGTTAGGAGACAGTGATAAAATGTACTTTTACATGGGATTAATTAATAATCCTATGGCACCAAAACTTATTGCTTATGGTAAAGACGGGATTCGTAAAGAGTTGATTAAAAGGAAAAAAGATGTTGCTGCTTATACAGCTGCAAAAGGTAAACCAGAGCAAGGGATGATTGTAATTATCAAACCTGGTAAAAAATCAAATTACAAAAATGTAGTTGATATTTTAGATGAAATGGCTATATCTTCTATTCCTACTTATACAATCGTAAATGATTTTTTACCTGAGGAACAAAAATTGTTAGAAGGGAAATAAGAGCAATCTTATTTTCTTAATAACCTAATAATTAAGAAAAATGAAATTAGATATATTAAAAAACCAATGGGTTGAAATTGTTTTCGAGGGTCGTAATAAACTCTATGGAGCTTACGAGTTAAGAAAATCTAACCGTAAGACTACTATTAAAGCGCTGCTTATTGGTGCTTTCTTCTTTAGTTTGGCAGTTAGTGCCCCTCTTATTATCAGTTTGATTCCAAAATCAACTGATGACGAAGACAATTCACTTAAAGAGGTTAAGCTTACTAATGTGAAGTTGCCTCCAAAGAAAGTAGAACCGCCTAAGTTAAATGCACCACCACCACCACCGCCGCCACCGGCAGTTGATCAGGTTAAGTTTGTTAAACCAGTGGTTGCAAAAGCTGAAGAGGTAGTTGAAGAACCACCTAAGATTGAAGAAATCAAAGATAAAAAAACAGGTACTGAAAATATTAAAGGTGATCCTGATGCAGTATTAACTGTTGCTCCGGCAGGAACAGGTCCAAAAACCAGTCAAGTGGTTGAGGAATCTGACAATGAGGTTTATATGACTTCAGGTATTGAAGTAAAACCGGAATTCCCTGGTGGTATGGATAAATTTTATTCTTTTGTAGGTAAAAATTACCGTACACCTGAAGAAGAAGGTTTGAAAGGTAAAGTATATGTTACTTTCGTAGTTGAAAAAGATGGTTCATTAACAGATATTAAAGTATTAAGAGATATAGGTTACGGAACTGGTAAAGAAGCAATCAGAGTGTTGCAAAGATGTCCAAAATGGAATCCGGGTATTCAAAATGGAAAACCAGTAAGGGTACTTTACTCTTTGCCAATTAGTATAACTTCGGGAGAATAATGTTGAAGAGATTTATCACAAATATTCAGAAGAAATCGCTCAAAGAGCGATTTCTTCTCGTTATAGGCATATTGTTTTTTATTCTCTATTTTATTTTAGGGCTTATAGTTATCTTTATGGATAATTTTCCGATAGCTCTGCCACGTAATTATAGATTGGCTTTTGGAGCTCTTTTGATAATTTATGCTTTTATTCGTTGCTTAAGGATTATTAATGATAATAAAGAAGAGGAATGAGAAAATTAATTTTGCTGTTGACAGTGTCTTTTGTTTTTGTTTCTGGATTATTTATTTCTTGTAAACAATCTGGCTCTAAACAAGACAAAGAAACTATTCTTAAAGGGAAAGTAACCATTTTAGTAGATGAGACTGTAAAGCCTTTAATTGAAGATCAAATTGCTGTTTTTGAAAGTACTTATAATGCTAAGATTACACTTGTTGCTAAGTCAGAAAAAGAATTAATCCAATCTTTTATGAAGGATACTTCGGGTGTAGTTATTCTTTCAAGACCATTAGATACTACAGAAACTAAGTTTTTTGAGCGTTTTAAAATTAAGCCGAGAGTAACAAAATTTGCAACCGATGCGATAGCTTTTATTTCTAACGCAAAAGATTTAGATACTTTAGTTGCTTTAAAAGATGTTGTTTCTTTTTTGAAAGGTGATGCACAATCGAAGATAAAGGGTTTGGTGTTTGATAATCCTAATTCAAGTACTGTTCGTTATTTGACTGAGCTTGCAGCTGTAAAAGAAATGCCTCAAAAAGATGTTTATTCTTTTAAATCGAATGAAGAAGTCGTTAAGTTTGTTGCTGAAAATGAAGGTATGATTGGTGTGGTTGGCGTTAATTGGTTATTACAGCCAACGTCGAATATTAAAAATTATTTAACTAATATTAACGTTTTAAACGTAGAGGGTTTAAATAAAAAATCTTATTTTGCGCCTACTCAAAATAATCTTGCAGAAGGGACTTATCCTTTGGCACGTGATTTGTTTATTATTAATTGTCAGGGAACTTCGGGCTTAGGAATGGGATTTGCATCTTTCTTAGCGGGAGAAATTGGGCAAAGAATTGTTTTAAAATCCGGAATGTTACCGTCGGCTATGCCGGGTAGAAAAATCCTGATAAAAAATAGAATTAAATAATAAAGAGAAACGAATTAATGAAAATGAATAAATTAAATAAAGTTACAATGAATAAATTTAAATTTTTAAGTCTTACTTTATTTGCTTCGGCTTCTGTGTTACATGCACAAGATATTAATGAAGTAAAAAAACAAATTGACGCTGAGCAATTTCAAAAAGCAAAAACATCTTTAAAATCAATTATAAAAGCAGACCCTGCTGAGGGAAAAGCTTATTTTCTTTTAGGAAATATTTATTTGAATCAAAATGTAATTGATTCGGCTAAAATTACTTTTAATGAAGGATTGAAGGCTAAAGATGCTGCGCATTTTAACAATATTGGATTAGGTCAAATTGATTTGGAGAATAACGATGCAGCTGCTGCGAAAGCAAAATTCGAATTGGCAAAAAGTCAGGCACGTAAAAAGGATTTTGATGAATACATCTATATCGCTAAAGCTTATATGAATAATTCTCATCCTGATTACAAGGCGGCTTTAGCAACTTTAGCATTAGCTAAAGAGAAAAACCCAGCTGAGCCTCAGGTTCTTTTGGCTTTGGGTGATGCGTTTTATGGAGATAAAAATCAAAATGAAGCGTTTACATCATATCGTAATGCTTTTCAGGCAGATAATACTTTGATTAGAGCTAAAATGCAATTAGGTGTGTTGTTGAAAGGGGCAAAAGCGTATCAGGAAGCTGTTGCTGCTTATAACGAAGTAATTGCTTTAAGTCCTAACTATGGTCCGGTTTATAGAGAATTGGCTCAAACGTATTACTATTGGGGGCTTAATGTTCCTGGTCGTTACGACCAATATATTAAGCAAGCTTTGACTTATTATGAAAAATACATGTCACTTACTGATTATTCATTGGCTTCACGTATGCGTCACGCTGATTTCTTGATTTTAGCTAAAGACTATAAAGCTTTGGAAATTGAGGCGAATAAAATGAAAGAATTGGATAATGTGAATCCTAGAATCTACAGGTATTTAGGTTATGCTGCTTTTGAAAATGGTAATAATGATGCGGCTATTTCTTCTTTACAGGATTTTGTTAACAATCCGTCTAATAAGGTAATCGCTTTAGATTATTTGTATTTGGGACAGGCAAAGATTAAAAAAGCAACTAATCCTGAAGGTACAGCTGTAGATCCTGCTTTATATGCAGAAGGAATAGGTTTTATTAAAAAAGCAGTTGAACTTGAACCTGCTGTGGCAGATGGTTTAGGCGATTTAGGTAAAAAATTCTATGAGAAAAAAATGTTCAAAGAAGCGGCCGCTATCCTTGAATTAGCAACTTCTTACAAAGAAAGCAGAACGTTTTTAATTGATAATTTTTATTTAGGTAACGCTATTTATTTTTCTAATGCAGGAAAAGTTGTTGCTGAAAGAGATATGGCGGCATTGAAAAAAGCAGATGCTGCTTATGCAAATGTTTTAGAAGCGTCTCCAGATACTGTTGATGCATATCTTTCTCGTGCAAGAACAAATAGTTTGTTAGAAGATGATCAGGCGATGATTAAATATTATCAGGAATACATTGATCATGTTACTGCAAAAGGTGCTGAAGAGCTTGCTAAACCTGCTGTAAAAACGAAATTAATTGAGGCTTATAATACAATGGCTGCAGGATATGCAAACTTTGATAAGCCAAAAGCAATTGAGCATTTTAATAAAACTCTTGCTTTGGATCCGGCTAATAAATATGCTACTCAGTCTTTGAAAACACTTCAATAATTGTTTTTTGAAAATATGGAAGATGCTGTCTCATTAATGAGGCAGCATTTTTTTTATGCGCATTTGTTAAGCTATTGATAAATTAAATAATCTCTTTGCAAATTGGTTATCTTTGCAGCTTAAATTATAGAAATGCTATCAAAAGAAATTCAATTAGAAGTAAACAAAGGGGCTATGTTGCCTTTGATGGAGGAATTTTATACTATACAAGGGGAGGGATTTCATACAGGGACAGCGGCTTATTTTATCAGGATTGGTGGTTGCGATGTGGGTTGTCATTGGTGTGATGTTAAAGAAAGTTGGAATGCTGAGTTACATCCGCCTACAGCTGTTTCTCAGGTTGTTGATAATGCCAGTAAATATGCCGATACAGTAGTTGTTACCGGAGGTGAACCTTTGACTTGGGATATGAGTTTGTTGACTTCTAAATTGAAAGAAAAAAACATGAAAGTGCATGTAGAGACCTCAGGAGCTTATCCGCTTTCAGGAACATGGGATTGGATTTGTCTTTCACCTAAAAAAAATAAATTACCTACTGATACGGTTTATTCGGCTGCTAATGAATTAAAAGTGATTATTTACAATAAACATGATTTTATTTTTGCAGAAGAACAGGCGGAATTGGTAAATGATAATGCTATTTTGTTTTTGCAACCTGAATGGAGTAAAAAAGAAGAAATGACTCCTTTAATTGTAGATTATGTGATGAATAATCCAAAATGGAGAGTTTCGTTACAAACACATAAGTATTTGAATATTCCTTAAAAATAAAAAAGCCAAGTAAATTTTACTTGGCTTTTTTATTGGAAAAAAATTAAAACAATCGTGCTAAATAATCATAATGTTCTCCTTCTGAAATCAATTCGCATTGCAATCCATTGTCATTTGCGGCATTTTGAAGTGTGTTGAAGTCCAGGTAAAGCCAGGGGAATGAATCTTCTTTTTCTCCTTTGTAGCTAATTGTAAATTCCAGTTCTCCGTAGTAGCCATTCGCGGGGACTTCGTATGCGCCGTCTTCATCTTCGTCAAACATATAAATGATATCGGAACTGTCAATTAAAATTTGTCCTCCGGGATTTAATAGCGATTTTAATTTTTGAAGAAATTTAGGAGTATTTTTTAAAGTTCCAAAAATCCCCGTTCCATTCATTAAAAGTAA
>JACCDQ011630585.1_pt1 | contig 20632 bp, 15 predicted proteins | sample 7446031 | NCBI WGS metagenome assembly JACCDQ01 (sample SAMN15323442, study PRJNA562643) | freshwater metagenome | isolation source: river surface water | place: USA:Blue River Watershed | collected 2017-08-17
AATCGTCGCCAGGGTTCGAGTCCCTGTCTCTCCGCTTTTAATTTTGCTTTTCGGGGTGTAGCGTAGCCCGGTTATCGCGCCTGCTTTGGGAGCAGGAGGCCGCAGGTTCGAATCCTGCCACCCCGACTACAACAATATTGGTCGCATAGCTCAGCTGGATAGAGCACCTGCCTTCTAAGCAGGCGGTCGAAGGTTCGAATCCTTCTGCGATCACACTTAAACCCACTGGAAACAGTGGGTTTTTTTGTTGGTATCAATTGAAAAGATTTTATTAACTTTTATATAACTATGACCACGCTAAAGGATTGACTTTGTATGATTTTATTTCGCACGGGAGCGGAAGTAATATTTTAAAATTAGTGATACTACAAACAGTTAAAATTCAAAATATGAGAGAGGCGATTTGTTGCTCTATTTATTTTTAGTAAAGCTTTAAATATAGTTACTATAAAAAAAACCGATTAGTTGCCTAATCGGTTTTTTGTTGCGGAGAAAGAGGGATTCGAACCCCCGGACCTGTTACAGTCAACAGTTTTCAAGACTGCCGCAATCGACCACTCTGCCATTTCTCCAATATGTTACAACCATTTTGCGGTTGCGAGTGCAAATATAAGTGCTTTTTTTGGTTATGCAAATCTATTTGAATAAAAAACGCATCAATTTTAAAACGTCTTTTTTAATTGTTTCATTTTCTTTGTTTTAGAAAATAAAAAAATAATTTTTTTTATGGAATTTGTAATTAATAATTGACGTGTTCTATAATTTCTAAACCATAACCTATCATACCGACACGTTTACTTTGACTGGTATTAGTTACTAATCTAATTTTTGAGATATCTAAATCGTGTAATATTTGTGCGCCAATTCCAAAATCTTTGGTGTCAATGATAATTTTTGGTGCTTCCATTTCTCCCTCGGCTTGTAGTTGTTTCAATTCGGCAATTCTATTAAGTAAATTCACAGACTGCATGTCTTGATTGATGAAAATTACCGCTCCTTTTCCATTTTCATTTATGGCTTGAAACATTTTATCCAATTGATGGTCTGCATTGTGTGTGAGTGTTCCTAATAAGTCATTATTGACTTGAGAAGAATTAATACGAATGAGTACAGGTTCGCCTAAATTCCAAGTCCCCTTTGTCAAAGCAATGTGTACTTGTTTGTTAGTGGTTTGTTCGTAAGCACGCAGTCTAAAAGTTCCAAAGCGAGTTGTAATATCAAAATCTTCTTTTTTGACAATTAAACTGTCATGTTGTACTCGGTATGCAACTAGGTCTTCAATAGAAACTAATTTTAGATCAAACTTTTTAGCAATTTTATATAACTCAGGTAGGCGCGCCATGCTGCCATCTTCATTCATTATTTCTACAATTACTCCGGCAGGTTTGAATCCTGCTAAACGTGCAAAGTCAATCGCGGCTTCAGTATGTCCGGTTCTTCGTAAAACTCCACCTTGTTTTGCAATCAAAGGGAAAATATGCCCTGGACGCGCTAAATCATGTGGTTTAGTATCGGGATTAACTAAAGATAAAATGGTTTTAGCTCTATCAGCTGCTGAGATTCCTGTAGTTACGCCATGTCCTCTTAAATCAACCGAAACAGTAAAAGCAGTTTCCAAAGGATCAGTATTATTAGAAACCATTACATGTAATCCTAATTCTTTACAACGATTTTCAGTTAATGGGGCGCAAATTAAACCTCTCCCATGGGTTGCCATAAAGTTAATCATCTCAGGAGTTACTTTTTCAGCAGCAGCTAAAAAATCGCCTTCATTTTCTCTATTCTCATCATCTACTACAATAATTATTTTGCCTTGTCGAATGTCTTCTATGGCTTCTTCTATAGTATTGAGTTGTATTTTAGTTGTTGTCATGTGTTGTTTTAATTTTGTGAAGGAAAGAGTTTTTTAACTATTTTTTGAAATGGAGCAAGAATGATATCCAGATTCACTAAACCAATATCATTTGTTGCTCTGTATGTCAATAAAATGGCTAGTGGACTTAGAATGAATGAAGACATCCATGAGCCTATAAATGGAGTAAGCCCACCTTCTTGTGAGATTCGTTTTCCAAATGTATTAATGAAGTGGAAGGAAATAAATATAAGTACTGCAAATACTACTGGAAGTCCTAGTCCACCTTTTCGAATAATAGCTCCTAGTGGTGCTCCTATGAAAAACATCAAGAAACAAGCAAAAGCAATTACAAATTTGTCGTATAAAGCAATCAAATGACCGTTGATATCTTCTTGTTTACGTTTAAATTCTAAGTTAGAGTTTTCGATAGAATACTTCACGCTTTCTACATTGCTATTGGCTAAGTTAAGCAAGTCTAATTGCTGTTGTGGTGTAAATAATTTTAGCAAATTTGTAGGAACCACTTTTTTAATATGTTTTACCTTAGCAATAGGCTGTGTTGTTTTTTGAATACCAACTCTTTGATTGATATTTTCTGAAAAAGAAATAACCTCTGTTTTGAATGTTTTATTTAAAGAATCAAGCGTATAATTCAATTCGTGAGCACTTAACATGGTATTGGTATTGGTAACACTTTCGTCATTCAGATCAACTTTGTTTAACTCAGATAAATCAATATTAATAATGTCTTTTTTAAAAGAACTTTTTACAAAAGGCATTTTAGGTCTATCTTCATAATTTTTAGGTAAAATATCTTCGTAATAGTTACCATCATTTAAAACTAGTTGAAGAATATTAGAATCTTTACTACTAATTAATGTTCCTTTTTTGGCTTTGATTATAGTTCTACTACCATCTCCTAAATCTGATTTTTTATGAATGGTAATTCCGGTGAGCGAGTTACCATCTTCTCCAGATTTTTTATTGACTTTGATATTGTATATCCCTACGTCACTAAATTGCCCTTCGGCAATAGCTAAAGCAGGTTTTGCTTGCGCGATATTTTTCCTAAAATTAATAAACTTATATTCAGCAAAGGGAATCACGTTGTTAGCAAAAAAGAAGGCTGCAATACTAAACATGGTGATTAAAACAAAAAGAGGGCGTAAGGCTCTTTGTAATGAAATACCTGCTGATTTCATTGCGGCTAATTCATAGTTTTCAGAAAAATCGCCAAACGACATTATCGAAGCTAATAAAATAGATAACGGCAGTACTAGCGGAATCATCCTAGGCATAGAGAATACTAAGAATTTTAGAATCATGAAGACATCCAAATCTTTACCAGCAAGCTCTGCAATTAAAAGCCAAACAGTTTGTAGAATGAATATAAAAAAAAGGATTACAAATACTACTGCAAATGTAATCAGAAAGGTTTTTAGAATGTATTTATCAAGAATTTTCACCGAGAGACTAATCTAATTTATTGATGTAATAATTCGGGTATTTGCTTTGCACAAAAGTAAATTGATTTTTTGATAAAGGTTGGTTCGTTTTAAAAGAATTAACAGTCAAGGTGGTTTTGGTTCCTTTTTTGCCTACTTCGATTACGTTGTATATGTTTTTAGTTTGAGTGTCTATACCAAGTAATATCTCTTTACGTTGGTCTTTAGAACTTATAGGAACTAATTTTATATATTGAATTTTTTTGCCTTTTATAGTTGTAGCGTCGTCTAAAGTGTATTTGTATCCTGAGTTAAAAAAGGTCAACATTTTAGAAGGTGTAACGGCTGAGTTATCATTTTCATCAACTTTAGAAATGGTGATTTCTTCATCTTCGGGTACGATAGTATAGATTTTTTTACCATCAAATAACTTAGTGATTCCCATAAAATTTAAAACATATTGATTGCCTTTCAAGATAACGTTTCCTTTGCTGTCTTGATTGATGTTTTCTTTTGTATTTGAGAGAGAATATTTAAAATCGATAACAATCGAATTATAGCTTTTTACTTTGGCCGAAACTTCATCCAATAGTGCTTTGGCTTTCTTGTCTTGCGCTTGAGAGTTCCAGCTCAATATTAAAATTGCTGTAATAAGTATATTTTTAAAAGTATTCATTGATGGTATTCTTAAATTATTTTAGTCGGTTAATTTTGTTCGTTATTGAAAAATTCATCGAGAGCCATCATATCTGAGATGTTAACATTACGTGCTTTACTTCCTTCAAAAGGGCCTACAATTCCAGCAGCTTCTAATTGATCAATCAAACGTCCCGCCCTGTTGTATCCTAATTTCAGTTTTCGTTGTAATAAGGAAGCAGAACCTTGTTGTGCATTGACAATAATTTCGGCAGCTTCTCTAAATAAAGGATCTCTTTCTGAAATATCAAAATCAAGTCCTATACCGGAGGTTTCTTCTCCAATAAATTCTGGGAGTAGGTAAGCAGTTGCATACGCTTTTTGAGAACCAATAAACTCGGTTATTTTCTCTACTTCAGGAGTATCAATAAAAGCACATTGTACACGTACTACATCATTTCCATTAGAGTATAATAAATCACCTCGTCCAATTAATTGATCTGCTCCTTGAGTGTCTAAAATAGTTCTAGAATCAATCTTTGAAGTTACTCTAAAAGCAATTCGAGCTGGGAAGTTGGCTTTGATTAATCCAGTAATTACATTAACTGAAGGACGTTGAGTAGCGATAATTAAATGAATACCAATAGCACGGGCTAATTGTGCTAAACGTGCAATAGGAACTTCAACCTCTTTACCTGCGGTCATAATCAAATCTGCAAACTCATCAACGACCAATACAATGTAAGGTAAAAATCGATGACCATTCTCAGGGTTTAATTTTCTAGATTTGAATTTTTCATTGTATTCTTTGATGTTACGTACCATGGCGTCCTTAAGCAAAGAATAACGATTATCCATTTCCACACAAAGGGAGTTCAAAGTATTGACAACTTTGGCATTATCAGTGATAATAGCATCGTCGCTGTCTGGTAATTTAGCTAGATAATGTCTTTCAATTTTATTAAAAAGGGTCAATTCAACTTTCTTTGGGTCTACCAAAACAAACTTGACTTCAGCAGGGTGCTTTTTGTATAAAAGAGAAGTTAATACTGCATTCAATCCAACGGATTTTCCTTGTCCAGTAGCTCCAGCCATTAATAAGTGAGGCATTTTTGCTAAATCTACAACAAAGGTTTCGTTTGAAATGGTTTTACCCAAAGCTATAGGTAATTCCATTTCGGCTTCTTGAAATTTACTTGAAGCAATTGCACTTTTCATGGATACCATTGTTGGATTTTTATTAGGAACCTCAATACCAATAGTTCCTTTTCCAGGAATAGGTGCAATGATACGAATTCCTAAAGCAGAGAGTGATAAAGCAATATCATCTTCTAAACTTTTAATTTTTGAAATACGGATTCCCGCTTCGGGTACAATTTCGTATAAAGTTACCGAAGGACCAACAGTAGCTTTGATTTGTGCGATTTCAATTTTGTAATTACGAAGTGTATCAACAATTTTATTTTTATTTTCTTCTAATTCTTCTTGATTGATTGTTATTCCACCACTTGAATATTCTTTCAATAAATCTATGGTTGGGAATTTAAAATTGGACAATTCCAATGTAGGATCAAACAGCCCAAAATCAGCCACTAAGCGAGAAGCTAAGTTTTCTTCTACAATATCTTCTTCTTCCGCTTTCTCAATTACAAAAGCTTCATCACTTGTTGTAATGATAGTTGGCTCTTTACTAATCGGTGGAGGAGTAGGAAAAGACTGTAAAACAATAGGTTCAACAATAGGTTTTGGTAGTGTATCTAAATTAATTTCTGAAGACGAACTAATAGTAGGCTTTAAAGCTTCTTTATTGATTTCGAATTGAGAAGTAGGGGTTTTAAGATGGATACCATCTAATTCTTCGTCTTTTTCTTCATCTTCCTGAGTAGGAATAGCATATTCTTCTAAGGTAGGGGTATTTTCTACTGATTTTTCTGGGCTAGCAATTATTTTGGATTCAATTTCTTTTTTTGAATTTTCAATAAAACTATGAATGGATTCAGGTGAGACCTTAATTTTAAAAATTAAGTAAATCACTACTCCAAAAATTAACACTAAAAGAGTCCCTGTTTTTCCTATATAATCTTGTAAAAACAGATTCATTTCGTACCCTATAGTTCCTCCTAATTCAGGCACTGATGTTGCAAAAAATCCAAAGATGATTGCAATAACAATCATGGCAAATAAGTCCCAAAACCAAGTATTTCGTAATTTACCCAAAGAAATTCCTAAGAATAGATAAAGTCCTGTTAGAAAAAACAAACGCACAAAAAGGAACGAAGCTACACCAAAACCTTGGTACACTAAAATGTCTGCTAGGTAAGCTCCGAATTTACCTAACCAATTTTCAACGACTACATTTCGGTCTGATAATTTAGCTACAGCACTTTGATCCGCTTGTCCATGGATGTAAAATGAAATAAAAGCTACCAATAAAGCAATTGAAAATAACACCAAAAGGCTTCCAATTACGATTGTGTATTGTTTTGATAATTTCCAAGATCTTCTTCCTGTAACTTCGGAATCTATTTTTGATTTCTTTGCCATTCTTTATTTGAAAAGACTAAATTTAGAATTTAGGTATGTAAATAATTAAACCAATAATAATAGCTGTTATTGCTGCAAAAAAGACAGCGCCTGCAGCAATATCTTTAATAAATCCAATTCTCTCGTGGTATTCAGGATGAATAAAATCAGCTATTTTTTCAACAGCTGTATTCAATCCTTCTACACTCATTACTAAACCTATGGCAAAGACTTGGAAAAGCCATTCGGTAGCCGAAATATTGAAATAAAACCCAGCTATTGTCATCAAGATTCCTAAAGAAAATTGAGTCATTACACTGTGTTCTGTAGTAATTAATTTATAAGCTCCCTTGTAGGCAAAGGTGACACTTTTTAATCTTCCTGAAACAAATCGATTGTCTTTTTGAAACTCCATGAATCAAATATTATAGTACCGCTAATGCAGCTTCGTAATTAGGCTCGTTAGCAATTTCTTGCACTTGTTCTGTGTGTAGAATTGTTCCTTTTTCGTCAAGTACAATTACGACTCTAGAGTGTAGTCCTGCTAAAACTCCGTCTGTAATCTCTAAACCATTCGTTTTGCCAAAACTTCCGTCTTTAAAATCAGAAAGGTTAACTACATTTTCAATGCCTTCGGCACCACAAAAACGTTTTTGTGCAAAAGGTAAATCTCTTGAGATACAAAGTACAACAGTATTAGTTAGGTTAGCGGCAGTTTGGTTGAATTTTCTAACGGATGCAGCACAAGTTCCTGTATCGATGCTTGGAAAAATATTAAGAACTACTCTTTTTCCTGAAAAATCAGCTAGAGTAGCTATAGAAAGGTCATTTTTTACTAATTTAAAATCGGCTAGTTGCGTACCAATTTTTGGCAATTCACCCGAAGTATGTACAGGATTTCCTCCTAATGTTATAGTTGACATAATACGTATTTTTATTTGAGTTTCAAAAGTATGAAAATTAATTCAGATTTTAGATTCTAGGAGCACTTTTTGTATGGACAGTGCTGTTAAATGGTGCTAATGAGGTATAAAAAAACGCACCCAATACGAGTACGTTCATTATAGTCTATAGGTGTATCTATTTTATTTATCAATAGAGCCTAATACGCGTTTCATAAAAGTATTTAGAGCTTCTTTTTTATCTACTCCGTCTTTTACTAGTTTTTGTACTTCTAGCGCACCATACATGTTAGAAATTAATTCACCAATAACATCTAATTCTTCATCTTTTAACGAAGGAATTTCAGTCATTGCTTCTAACACTTCAATGGTTTCAATGATATAGTCTTGATCGTTTTCCTCGATGAATTGAGTCAAATGTTTGATAACAGGTAATTTCATACTATTTTAGGTGTTTGTATTCTTAAATAAAGTGCAATTAAGCGATTTCGTTTACTAAATCGGCTAATACTTCTTGTTTATTTGTTTGTGTTTCGTTTACTAATTTTCCTTTTACAAAAGTGGCAAAAGTAGGCAAGTTGCTTACATTGGCTAACTTTCTTGATTCAGGAGAATTTTCTGCATCTACTAATACAAAAGTTAGTCCTTCATTTTCTGAAGCCAACTTTTTAAATTTTGGTTTCATGATTCGGCAATTGCCACACCAAGAAGCTGAAAATTGTACTACTACTTTTTCGTTTTTTGATACTACATCTTGTAGTGTATCTTCGTTTAATTCAATTAACATAAGTTGTAAGTTTTTAATAACAATTACAATATCAACTAACAATTTTAGTTGTTATTTTTGTTGATATTGTAATTGAATTTTGTTATTAGTGAGATCCTAAATAAGCAGCAGTACTGTTTCTGTCAGCTGTCATGGCTTCTTTACCAGCTTCCCAGTTTGCAGGACAAACTTCTCCTTTTTCTTGAACGTGAGTGTAGGCATCAACTAAACGTAAATATTCGTTTACGTTACGTCCTAGAGGCATATCGTTTACACTTTCGTGGAAAATTTTCCCTGTTTCGTCAATTAAATAAGTAGCTCTGTAGGTTACATTTGAACCTTCTACAATAACAGTATCTAATTCTTCATTGTATTCAGCACTTTCTACATCTAAAATACCTAAAATATTAGATAAGTTTCTTGTAGTATCTGCTAACAATGGATACGTAACACCTTCGATACCACCATTGTTTTTTGGAGTATTTAACCAAGCAAAGTGTACTTCGTTAGTATCGCAAGAAGCTCCAATTACGATGGTATTTCTTTTTGCAAATTCTGGCAAAGCAGCTTGTAAAGCATGTAATTCAGTTGGACATACAAAAGTGAAATCTTTTGGATACCAAAACAATAACACTTTTTTATTGTTTTTTGTTGCTTCTTCAAAAATGTTAATTCTTAAGTTATCTCCCATTTCAGAGATAGCATCTACAGTAATGTTTGGGAATTTTTTTCCTACTAATGACATATTATTTGTTTTTAAGTTAAAAATTTATTGGTGCAAATGTACTTCACTAATAAAGGTAGTGAAATAAATTTTAATTATAAAAATTTATCAAGCAATAATATATTGTTATTATTTAAAAATAATTGTATATTAAGTATTTGATTTAAAGTGTTTTAACACTTACGGGAAGACTTCCTTTGCATTCTAAGTTTTGGATTAATTGTGTTGTGGCTACTTCTTGGAAAACCTCAAAATCTTGGTATGCCATAATTATTTCTTTAGCTAGACTAAGATTCGGAATAACTTGTAAGGCATAAGGGTTGCCAAAAACGTATAAAATACATTCTTTGGTTTGAAGGAGTTCGCTAAGATAATCAATAACTTCGGATTCGATTTCGAAATTATTTAATGGTTTTGCTTTTGGAACAAATAAAGAAATTAATAAGGTGTCATGCCTATTAATTTCTTCTTTGAATTCAATTGGTGTTCCTGAGGCAATTGAAAAAATAGGAGCGCTAATCGATTGATCCACTTTTGTAGCAAAACTATCGTTATAAATACTCAATTGGGCAAGAGATTTGCTCTGGTTTGCTTCTTGAATTCGATTTGGATTGCTATCAGTTGTGATTTTGGTCAGGCAATTTTTGGCAATTTCCCGATTCAAATCAGCACTGATTGAGAAGTCTATGCTATTATTACTTGTATCTGGAAATAAGTTGTTTCCGTTTAGAATTCCCACTTTTTCTTTGTATTTCATTAGTCTAGCAAAACTAGCTTCAATTCGTTCAGGAGTTGCATTTTTAAGAATTGCTTTGATGCCTTCAGGAACATTTTCTGCAAAACACAAAATATCATTTCCAGCATTAAAAGCTTCCCATTCCAATTGACCTTTAGTTTCATACAAATCAGATACACTTTTCATATTGAGTGCGTCTGAAATTACTAAACTTTCAAAACCTAGCTCTTTTCGTAGTAGGTTTTCAATTATATTCTTCGACAAAGTTGCCGAAGTATTTTTACCATCGTTTAAAGCAGGTACAGCTAAATGCCCAATCATAATTGAATCGACATTATTCTCAATTCCTTTGATAAACGGATACAATTCGTTTTGCATCAATTCATCCAAATTCTCATTTAAAATAGGCAATCCCAAATGCGAATCGACATTGGTATTTCCGTGACCAGGAAAATGTTTCAAGCAACCTAAAACTCCAACATCTGACATTCCTTTTAAATACGCTGAAGCAAAAAGAGCTACTTTCTCTTTGTTTTCACCAAAAGAACGATAGCCAATAACGGGATTGTTGGGGTTATTATTAATGTCTGCCAAAGGCGATAAGTTGTAATGAATACCAGCGGCTTTTAAGTCTAGACCTATTTGTTTTCCCACTTCGTAAACCAAATCAATTTTAGATTCAGGTAAAGCGCCAAGTGTAATGGCATACGGATATTGTGGTGTTTTTTCAATGCGCATCGCTAAACCCCATTCGGCATCAATGCTCATTAAAAGGGGAGTGGTAGCGCATTTTTGGTAACGAACAATAAGCTCTTTGAGTTTTTTGTAACTATCGTCATTAAAGATGACTTTCTGTTTGCTTTCGTAATTAGTAGCAGCACTAGCACGACTATGAAAAAAAGTTAATCCGCCAATGTTGTGGTTTCTAATTAAGTTTTCAGTAGCCTGAATATTTTCTTCGGTATCGTTGATGAAAACCGCAGGGAAGAAAAACTGTCCTATTTTTTGTTCTAAAGTCATCGTGGTTTGGTGTTAATTAGATTCTGACTTTTTTCCAAACTCAGCAGGAAATTCTAAAAATCTAGACAATAGTATTCCTGGAATCGTGCTGCAAAATACCCAAATGAAGAAGTTGCTATAACCCAAATATTCCTGAATATAACCACTTACCATCCCAGGTAACATCATTCCTAAGGCCATGAATCCTGTGGCTAAAGCATAATGCGATGTTTTCGATTCTCCTTCGGCTACATAAATTAAGTACATCATAAAGGCGGCAAAGCCAAAGCCATATCCGAATTGCTCAATGATTATTGCTAAATAAATGAATGCTATATTTTCAGGATGAAAATGAGCTAGTAGAATAAATCCAATTATAGGCAGGTGCATGATTAAAATCATTGGGAACATCCATTTTTTTAACCCTTTTTTAGAAATAGCAATTCCGCCCAAAGTACCTCCAATAAGTAATGCAATTACTCCAAAAGTTCCGTAAATAATCCCTACATCTTCGGTGGTTAATTCCATTCCGCCCAATTCTTTTCCATCAATTAAAAAAGGGGTTAACATTTTCATTAATTGCGATTCGCCTAAACGGAATAGAAGAATAAAAGCAAGGATTACACCAATTTGTTTCTTTTTAAAAAAGCTTGTAAAAACGGTAGTAAAATCTTTTTCTTGTTTTGTAGACTCCGTTGTTGTTTCGTTTTCTGAAATAGGAGTTGCTAGGAAATTATACAATGTAATTGCTGTCATAATGAGCCCAACAATAATCATGGTATAAGACCAAGCTTTGGTTTTGTCTCCCAATTCAGTTTCGAGATATCCTCCAATGATAACAATTAAACCATTTCCGGTTAGCATAGAAAGTTTGTAAAATGTACTTCTAATTCCTAAAAAGAAAGATTGTTGGTCTTTGGATAAAGACAATAAATAAAACCCATCAGAAGCTACATCGTTAGAAGCCGAAGCAAATGCAGCTACCCAAAAAATAGCTAGAGTTATAACGAAAAAATGATTTGTAGGTATAGAAAGACCTACAATCAAAAAAGCGATAGAGATCAGTAATTGCATACTTAAAAACCATTTTCTTTTGGTACTATGTAAGTCTATAAATGGACTCCATAAAGGTTTGATCACCCAAGGTAGATAAAGTAAACTAGTGTAAATTCCAATATCTTCATTGCTGATTCCTAGGTTTTTATATAGTATCACCGAAACTAAAATGATAATAGCATAAGGAAAGCCTGAAGCAAAGTTTAATATTGGAATCCATAGCCAAGGGTTTTTCTCTTCCTTCATAGTATATGATTAATGGTTTTTAATAGTAGCTACTGGTAATTCTGTTGTAATTTCTTTGCTTTCATTTCCATAGTAATCGATGTAAGATAAAGCAAAATTTGTTTTGTTTTCTATTGACGAAATAGGAATTCTAACAAACAATCGATTATTGTTTTTATGAACAAAGTATCTGTCGATAATTTGACTTGGGTCATCACTATTCACGATAGAATTAGTATCAGTACCATAAAAAACTACATAACGAACATTGTTTCGAGTAGGTTGTAATGTGATAATCAAATCATTTTTGTCTTTTACCACGCTAGTAATTCTAGGTACATCAAAAACTAATTTCTTGAAATTAGGAACTGCAGCCGGAATTGCTGGAAATTTGTATTGATTTTCAGCTAGCAATTGAGTGACATCTTGGTTTTTATTCAGGAACCATTTGGCACTAAAAAAAGCATTTCCTTGTACATTGCTAAAAGTACGTGTGTAATCGATTTGATTTGGAATTTCAGTAGGTAAATCCCATTTTTTATCTGGATCCGATTTAATTTTATAAGTGCTGTTTCCTACATATATAGCGGTATTTTTTGCGTTTTCAGACCACCATTTTAGTAATTTAGAATACGATGCTTTAGGGTGATCTAAACTCCAATACAACTGCGGTAAAATATAGTCAATCCAGTTGTTTTCCATCCATACAAGAGGGTCTGCAAATAAGTCATCATAATTGGTTTGACCGGCTTGGGTGTCAGAGCCTCTAGGATCTACCGATTTGTTACGCCAAACCCCAAAAGGGCTAATGCCAAATTGTACCCAGGGTTTTATCTTTTTGATACTCGTTGAGATTTGTTTCACAAAAGCGCTCACATTGGCACGTCTCCAATCGGCTAGTGAAAGACCATTTCCGTAGGTGTTGAACGAGGCTGTATCATTAAATTTTTCACCATCCACTGTGTACGGATAAAAATAATCGTCAAAATGAATGGCATCAATATCATAATTACGAACAACTTCTTCTACCACTTTGGTTAAATGATTTTGTACTTCAGGTAAAGCAGGGTTATAATAGTATTTCCCAGCATATTTAATCATCCAATTAGGGTGCTTGATCAAATCGTGTTTTGGGCTTAGTATTTCAGTATTGGAACCTGATGTGGCACGAAATGGATTTAGCCAAGCATGAAATTCAAAACCTCGATTATGTGCTTCAGATATCATCCATTCTAAAGTATCAAAATAAGGGGTAGGGGCTTTACCTTCTTTACCCGTTAGATTACGTGACCAAGGTGCTAATTCAGATGGGTAAAAAGCATCTCCGTTACTTCTAATTTGAACAATCACTGCATTGTAATTGAGCTTTTTATAGGATTCTAAAATGTCAATAAAGTCAGCTTTTTCTTTTTCAACGCTATCGGTATTGTTTTTAGGCCAATCAATATTAGCTACAGTAGCAATCCAAACCGCTCTAAATTCGTTTTTGGGATATAAAATTTTACTTTGTCCACTGCTATTTCCAATAGAACCTATTGTAACGAGTAAGGCTAAAATAAAAGACTTGTAATTAATCATTTTGGGGATGTTTTATGGTACAAAAATAAACTTTTTGAGAGAGTTGGGGTATTAAAATTTGTATAAAATAAAACTTAATTTGGAAAAGAAATTTTACCCATTGTTATGGATGAAATCCCTTTTTTGGTTCCAAAATTAGTAGTACCTCCAGCGACTGTTTCGTTAGCCAATACTGCAAAAAGTATCGCTTCCTTTGCATCTCCTGAAATACCTAAATCATCCGTGCTTTTAAAAACACAGGGTACTAATTCATTTAAATAACTCATTAGTAATGGGTTGTGTTTTCCTCCACCAGAGACGTAAACTACGGTGTCCGTAAAAGTTGCGGCACTTTGATTAATTGCAAATACAATTCCCTCTGCAGCAGTTTCGGCGCTAAAGCGAGTTAGTGTTGCTAGGATATCTTCAATAGCAAGATTTTGGGTTTGGCTTTCCAATTGTGCTTTTCGGATGTAGTCTAAATTGAAAAGTTCAGGACCTGTAGTTTTGGGAAAAGGAGCTTCGAAAAAAGCATTGTTTTTAAGTGTATGTAATAGTGCAGGATTTATAGTTCCTTTTTGGGCAATTTGCGCGTCTTTATCATAATTCATTTCGGGATAATGTAATTTGACAAAAGCATCAATTAGTGTATTTCCAGTACCTGTATCGGTTACGAAAACTTGCTCAGGATTTTGATTTTTGGGTAAAAATGTAAAATTGCCAATTCCTCCTATGTTTAACATTATTCGGTTCTCTTTGAGATTTCCAAAAAGATAATAATCGCCATATACCGCTAGAGGAGCACCTTCGCCACCGGCAGCAACGTGTTTTTGTCTAAAATCAGAAACGGTAATTATACCGGTATGCACTGCAATATGATCTCCATCTCCAATTTGTAAGGTTGCATTTGGGAATTTGGTTTGTTGGTGTAAAATTTTTGGAGCATGCATTACTGTTTGCCCGTGTGAGGCGATTAAATCTATCTCAGTTGGAGCTATATTCCATTCCTTTAAACAATCTAAAACGAGATTAGCATGTAAAATCCCAATCCATTCGTTGAGTAAGGCTAAATGCTGAAAATCAATTGTTTTTTTAGCAAAAACTTTTCGAATTTCGGATTTAATTTCATTCGAATAGGGAATAGTTTTAAACTCTTTTAAGCTAACTTTTGTTTCTTTTGCTGAACCCGAAATTTCGCATAATGCAACATCTAAACCATCTAGTGAAGTTCCAGACATTAAACCAATTATTCTGCGAACAGGTTTTTGCGCAATATCATATAGCGATTGAATGTTTGTATTCATTGGAACTCGGTTTAAAAATGGTATTTTTCTTCTACCGTTTTGCTGATTAATAAAAGGCCTACAAATGTAATTAGAGTATTAACAATAATTAGTTCATTATCAAAAACATATCCGTTAAACCAATTGGTAGAATTTTCATTAACTAAGAATGTTAAGGCAGGAGATAACAGACAAATTACAGGTACTAATTTGTCGTTTACTTTTTTAGATTTTAGGAATAAACCAAAAGCATACAAACCTAAAAGTGGTCCATAAGTATAGGAAGCAACTCTAAAAATCATCCCTACAACTGAACTGTCGTTGATGGAATTGAAAATTATAATCACGATAAATATCGCTACTGAAAACGCAAAGTGTACCCAATGACGGGTTTTAACCAAATTTTCTTTTTGTTGATTTTCTACTTTATCCATACGAAGAAAATCGACACAAAAAGACGTAGTTAATGCGGTTAATGCAGAATCAGTCGTGGCAAAAGTCGCCGCTATTAATCCTAAAAGAAATACTACAGCGGGAAAAATAGCTAAATGGTGTAATGCAATTTCTGGAAAAAGTAAGTCTGTTCTAGGTTTATTAGTGAGTAAATCTAAAGGAATTTGAATGTTGTTTTTGGCAGCATAAATATAAAGTAAGGCCCCTACACTCAAGAAAAACAAGTTGATGATTACAAATATAGTCGTAAAACTGAACATGTTTTTTTGGGCTTCGCTAATGTTTTTACAGCTCAAGTTTTTTTGCATTAAATCTTGGTCCAATCCTACCATAGCAATAGTGACAAACATTCCACCAAGGATTTGTTTTACAAAATGGAATTTACTACCCATAAAGTCATCAAAGAAGAATATTTTGGAATAGTTGCTGTTTTTGACTTCTTCAAATGCAGATATCATCCCTAAATCTAAACTATCACAAATAAAATAAATAGTCATAAACACCGAAGCGACTAAGAAAAATGTTTGTAGCGTATCAGTAATAATAATAGTTTTTAATCCACCTCTGTAGGTATAAGCAAAGATTAACAGTAATGAAATTAATACTGTAATAGCAAAAGGGATGTTGTAGTAATCAAACACATAGCGTTGCAAAACAATAACCACTAAATACAAACGAAAAGCAGAGGATATAGTTCGACTTATTAAAAAAATGGAAGCCGCAGTTCGGTAACTATACAATCCCATTCGTTGTTCAATATAGCCGTAAATCGAAGTGAGATTCATACGGTAATAGAGTGGCAAAAGTAACTTGGCTACAATGATAAATCCAATAGCATTTCCAATAATAAATTGAAAATATTTGAATTGTTCTCCGTTGGGCGAACCCACTTCACCGGGCACAGAAATAAAGGTAACTCCTGAAAGCGCCGTACCAATCATACCAAAGGCTACTAAGTACCATTTAGAGTTTTTATTGGCAGTAAAAAAAACAGCATTGCCACTGTCTTTTTTGCTTACAGCGTGCGAAATGTAAAAAAGAATACCAAAATATAGAACAATAAATACGATTATTAGGCTAGGAGTCATCTTTAAAAGAGTTATTTAATAAAAGACAAATATGCTAATATTTCTTTTAAATAGTAAGTATTGTATTCACTTTTCATGATTCACTTTTTGATTCGTTTCGGTTTAAAGCGCTAGAATTTTTATATTTGTCCATCAAATGCTGAATATTCAGTAATTACAACTACTAATAATGTCAAAAATACTATCCTTACAACAATTATCGGATGCACTAGAAGGTGATCTTTTCTTCGATGAATTGTATAGAACAATATATTCAACGGATGCTTCAGTTTACCAAATTAAGCCTATTGCGGTTGCAAGACCTAAATCAGTGGCAGATATTCAAACCTTAGTTCGTTTTGCTAATGAACATCAAATCCCATTGACTCCTAGAACAGCAGGAACATCTCTAGCAGGTCAAACGGTCGGCAGCGGAATTATTGTGGATGTATCCAAATATTTTACAAAAATTGTCTCTTTCGACAAAGAAAATAAAACTGTTACTGTTCAGCCAGGAGTGATTCGAGATGAGTTGAATTTATTCTTAAAGCCTCACGGATTGTTTTTTGGTCCTAATACTTCGACATCTAATCGTTGTATGATTGGAGGAATGGTGGGAAATAATTCGTCTGGGACAACGTCTATTCGTTATGGCGTAACGCGAGATAAAATTGTAGAACTAAAAGCTATTTTGAGTGATGGTTCTGATGCTTCTTTTAAAGAGGTTTCATCAGCTGAATTTATCGAAAAAACAAAAGGTGATTCTCTTGAAAACCAAATTTACAAAACCATTTATGATGAGTTGTCGGTTCCAGAGACCCAAAATGAAATTATAAAAGAGTTTCCAAAACCTGAAATTCACCGAAGAAATACAGGGTATGCGGTTGATTTATTATTACATTCCGATTTGTTCTCGGGTTCAGAATCTACAATTAATTTAGGGAAGTTGCTTTGCGGAAGCGAAGGGACATTGGCTTTCACCACTGAAGTTACTTTGAAGGTAGATGATTTGCCTCCGACACATAATATTATGGTAGCTGCGCATTTTCATACGATTCAAGAAAGTTTGGAAGCTGTAATGATAGCTATGAAACATCATTTGTACACTTGCGAAATGATGGACGATACTATTTTGAATTGTACCAAAACCAACAGGGAACAAGCTAAAAATCGTTTCTTTATTCAAGGCGATCCTAAAGCAGTTATTATGTTAGAAGTGGCTTCGAATTCTTTGGAAGAGGCAGAGCGACAAGCCGATGCATTAATTGCCGATTTAGAACAAAATAATTTTGGCTATGCTTTACCCAAATTATATGGAGAAGATATTGATAAAATCAATGAATTGCGAAAAGCTGGTTTAGGGCTTTTAGGAAGTATTGTAGGTGATGATAAAGCGGCTGATTCTATTGAAGATACCGCGGTTGAATTAAGTGATTTACCCAATTATATTGCTGAATTTGCCACAATGATGAAGAGTTACGGTCAAGAGGCGATTTATTATGCGCATGCTGGAGCTGGAGAATTGCATTTACGACCTGTTTTAAACTTAAAGAAAAAAGAAGATTTACAATTATTCAGAACAATCGCTACTGAAGTAGCCGTTTTGGTAAAAAAATATAGAGGTTCTTTGAGTGGAGAACACGGAGACGGAATTGTACGTGGTGAGTTTTTGCCTTATATGATTGGCGAAAGTAATTATGAATTGCTGAAACGCATCAAAAAAGCATTTGATCCGAATGCTATCTTTAATAGAGGTCGTATTACTGATACACCTAAAATGGATGAAAATTTGAGAGTAGAATCGGGTAGAGTAGAACCAGAAATTGAAACTATTCAGGACTTTTCAGACAGTATGGGAATTTTGCGAGTAGCTGAAAAATGCAATGGATCAGGAGATTGTAGAAAATTACCTTCGGCAGGAGGAACTTTGTGTCCGAGTTATCGAGCTACTCGAAATGAAAAAGACACGACTCGTGCCAGAGCCAATGCTTTGAGACAGTATTTAACGGATTCAGATAAAGAAAATAAGTTTGACCAAGAAGAATTGTATCAAGTTTTTGAATTGTGTGTGAGCTGTAAAGCGTGCGCCAGCGAGTGTCCAAGTAATGTGGATGTTGCCGCTCTAAAAGCTGAATTTTTGTACCAATACCAAAAGGTAAATGGTTTCTCAAAGCGTAATAAGACATTTGCGTACAACGCGAAGTTGAATAACTTAGGGAGTTTAACTCCTAAATTGACCAATTGGTTTGCCAATTTATCTGTTGTAAAAAAGAAAATGGGAATTGCACCACAGCGTACAGTTCCTCATTTGGCTCCTAAAACATTTAGAAAATGGTTGGATAACAATCACAAAGAATTAGAAGAAGGAACATTTCCTAATGGGTATGTCTTTTTGTTTTGTGATGAGTTTACTAATTTCTACGACGTTTCGGTAGGGATTGACACATACGAATTGTTAACAAAGTTAGGCTACCAAGTGTTAGTTATTGATCACCAAGAAAGTGGACGGTCTTTTATTTCTAAAGGTTTTTTGGAACAAGCCAAAGCAATTGCCAATATTAATGTGGAAATTTTCAAAGAGGTAGTTTCGGCTGAAAGGCCTTTGATTGGTATAGAACCTTCCGCAATTCTGACATTTAGGGACGAATATATCCGACTAGCAGAAGACAAAGCTGGAGCAGAACAATTAGCCAAACACGTTTTTACTATTGAGGAATTTTTTAAAAATGAAATTGGCAAAGGGACGATTCGTTCTGAACAATTTTCAGATGAAGCTAGGGAGATTAAAATCCATGGGCATTGCCACCAAAAGTCGTTAAGTACTGTTGAAGCTACTTTTGCGATGTTGAATTTGCCAAAAAATAACACAGTTACCATTTATAATTCAGGTTGTTGTGGGATGGCAGGATCTTTTGGTTATGAAGAAGAACATTATGAAATTAGTATGCAAATGGGAGAAGATACGTTGTTTCCAAAAATAAGAGCAACTGAAAATCATGTTGCAATTGCAGCTGCAGGAACGAGTTGTCGCCACCAAATATTTGACGGAACTAAGAGAGAAGCACAACATCCTGTTACAATTTTAAAATCTTGCTTGAAATAATTGATTTTATTTAAAATGAAATTTTAAGTTTGCATTATCCAATAAAAAGTACTTTTAAATCACTATTTGAATATAATATACTATGGCGTTAAAAGGTTTGTTTAGAAAGAAGACTATTCATGACATCATGAAACAAGTTGAGCAAAATGAAGATGACGGCCATCATGCTTTAGGAAAACACTTAACTACAAGAGATTTAACGGCTTTTGGGATTGCAGCTATTGTAGGTGCGGGTATTTTTAGTACCATAGGGAAAGCCAGTGCAGATGGTGGCCCTGCTGTAATTTTTTTGTTTTTATTTACTGCTTTAGCCTGTAGCTTTGCTGCTTTTGCCTATGCGGAGTTTGCTTCGATGGTACCTGTGTCGGGTTCGGCTTATACGTATTCGTATGTTGCTTTTGGCGAAATCATTGCTTGGATTATCGGTTGGGCATTGATTATGGAGTATGCTGTTGGGAATATTACTGTAGCCATTTCGTGGAGTGATTATTTTACTGGATTATTGCGTACCGGAGGTTTAGAACTACCTCAGTGGATTCAAATGGATTATTTATCGGCTTCTAATGGTTTTAAGGAAGCGAATGCTTTAATGCAAGGCGGAAAATCGTTTGACAATTTAAGTGCTAATTTACAAGATGCCTATACCGCTTGGACTTCAAGTCCTGTGATTGCAGGATTTCATTTTGTAGCTGATATACCTGCAATGCTAATCATCATCGTAATTACGGCTTTGGTGTATAGAGGGATGAAAGAATCTCGTAATGCAGGAAACTTAATGGTAGTTGTTAAGTTATGTATTATCCTATTGGTTATAGCTGTAGGTTCTTTTTATGTTGATACTACACATTGGAGCCCGTTTGCACCCAATGGAATTAGTGGTGTTTTGAAAGGTGTTTCGGCAGTGTTTTTTGCCTATATAGGGTTTGATGCTATTTCTACCACTGCCGAGGAATGTAAAAATCCACAACGCGATTTACCACGAGGCATGATGTGGGCTATTATCATTTGTACCATTTTGTATATTGTTATTGCACTTGTATTGACAGGAATGGTACGTTATAATGAACTGAATGTAGGTGACCCATTGGCTTTTGTTTTCGAGAAACTAGATTTAAAATGGATGTCGGGAATTATAGCGGTAAGTGCTGTAATTGCTATGGCAAGTGTGTTGTTAGTTTTTCAAATGGGACAACCTCGTATTTGGATGAGTATGAGTCGAGATGGTTTGTTGCCTAAAAAATTCTCAAGGGTACATCCTAAATTCAAAACGCCATCGTATGCTACTATAGTGACAGGATTTGT
>JACCDQ011592070.1_pt1 | contig 20629 bp, 38 predicted proteins | sample 7446031 | NCBI WGS metagenome assembly JACCDQ01 (sample SAMN15323442, study PRJNA562643) | freshwater metagenome | isolation source: river surface water | place: USA:Blue River Watershed | collected 2017-08-17
GAGTTCTCTTGCTTCTCTAATTTCTTGAACATCACCCGTATTCTTGTATTGACTAAGACACTTTATAATATGTTTTATTAAATGGTTAACAAGTTTAATATTTACTGGTTCCTCATATGGTTCAACTTTGTTTTTGTTTAAAAATCCAGAAATACCCGCTTTTGTCGTAAAGAATGGAATGTCGCTGTCCGGTTCCCCAATCAATGTTAGAATGTCTCCTTTCCTAAGTTTATGACTAAGAGTGGGTTCTACGATAACCTTATACTTTTTGCCGATTTTGAAAATAGGCTTTTCAACTTTCTCAAAGTTGTTCACATCAGTCCATACTTTTACGTCTGCTATTAAATCTGGTCGAACAAAAACTAAAGCTGGTCGAGCAAGGGCATGAGCACCAAGAGCCTCTTCTCTTTCCGGTTCAATCGCAACTACTTCACAAATATCTCCTTTTTCAACTGCAATTCCGCCTGTCTCTATTCTGTTTAAACAGACTACCTTATCTCCAACTTTAAACATCTTTTTCTCTAATTCGATATCACTATCAAGTAGAAACTGTTTGAAAGAATCTTTTATTCTAACATATTCTTTCAAAACTACAGAATCCTCACTATTGCCAGTCGGAGCTACAATGTCTCCAATTTCAAAATTATGGCGTGCCATAAGATCAGAAGAGCATTCCGTTATAACTCTATATTTTTTATCCACGTCCAAGCCCCCATGCATGATATTTTATAGTCTTTTGTGAAAGTTCTTCTACATCAATGTCTCTTAGCATTTGTGGCATTGGTCTCCCATCTACTCGAACATATAGAATGCCATGCTCTACTGTTGCATGAATTTTTACAATATCGCCAATCTTAAAGTAGTGGAAACAAGTGTGGACTCCCTTTTCTGTTACAACTCTAAAAACTTTTTCTTCAGCCATTGTCTTTACCACTTTCTTTTTGATAATATTATTATAATATATCTTTGATAGACTGTCAAGCTAATGTTTTATGAAGATTGTTTTGTTATCATGATCTCATAAACTTCGTCAGGAGCCTCAATCTCTCCTAAGTAGTCATTTATCTTATCCTCTAGAGCCATTGATACAGATGACAAAACAAGAACCCTTTCATCTAGATAAGCTCTAAACAGATCATCGTTAACACTTTTCTTTTCCGAAAGAGCTTCCAAGATTTCTTCATCAATTGAATCAAGAAGAGATCGAATTTCAAAAAGAAGTCCTTTCAATTCATGCATTTAATTATCCTCCTCAACTATTCGGTCAAATCCTTTTGTTTGAATATCCATATCTAAAATATTTAACCATTCATAAAAAGGAACTCCTCGTATATGAGGCATATTTTCCTTTACATATTCAGAAGAGTAATAGTCTGCCATCTTTTCAAGGTACTTATCATCATGTTGCTTCATTAAGATTCCCCCTTTGATTAGCTTAAATTCTCATTTGTAATAGAAATTATTGTATGATCTTTTTCAATTGAAGATATTACTGAGAGGAGTTCTGAAATTGATCCAGCAAAAACTGTATCGACCTCTGTTTCAAAGTATTCAGAATTATCAACTCTCCAAACTATCCTGTACTTAAATTCAGTCATTATGATAGACCGCTAGATAAATTGCTAGAATGTTTATAAGGGCTATATAAAGAATTATCCATTTATCACTCATGTCGAAACTTCCTTTTGTATTTTTTCTTATGATTTCCCCAATTATCATAATTGATACCAAATCTCCAAAGATTAAAACCCCATCCAAGAAATGTTTTATAAAAGTCTAAGAACTTAAAATGCTTTTTATCCCAATCCTTGCCGAATACAAAAGTAAGATATTTTCTTTTTGAGGCCAGTCCCCAAGAAATAGTTATCATTCTTTAACCTCCTTTCTTTTATTATTATAATATTATTTTGATGGATTGTCAAATCTTAATTGTTTCACAGCTTTATCTTTCTTTTTTGCCTCTACCATTAGAATAAAATTCTCTATTTCTGCTTTTTTGACAGCATCAATAGTGTCCTTAAAGTCTTGTTGGGTAATATAATCTGCGTGAGCATGACGAGGACTTCCCTCTAGTTCAGAGGAAATGTGTATCTTTTGAACTCGATTCTTCCATGTCTTACTACTTAAAAGGATAGCTTCTGCTAGAGAAAGGTCTTTTACTGGGTTATAGTTGTAGTGAGCAGTATCTAGGACAACGGGAATACCAATCTTTTTATTTATATATAAACAAGAGTCTATTGAGTGAGAGGACTGGTCATTTTCTACTGCAAAATATTCTTTCGAGGTTTCTGATAATAACTGATAGTTCTTGCAGAAGGCTTCCGTTGCGGCAAGAATAGATGGGTAGGAGTTTTTTGCCCCAACATGAGTTAGTAGGACAGGCTTGTTTTTTAGGTTCATTTTTGATAAGATGTCTGAAAATATATTAAAATTATGAATAGAGGTCTTTACTACTTGTGGATTGATGGAGTTTAGAACAAAGAACTGAGAGGGGTGAAAAGAGATATACTGGTTTAATCTGTTTGCCAACTGACCAATCTCTTCTAGCTCTTTTGAGAAGTCTGAGATGGAGTAGTATCCAAGATCGGCCATTGGAAGAAAACTATCTGGAAGTCGATATGCTTGTATTTTGTTTTCAGCATTTTTTAAGAGGAGTTGTTTTAATGCAGAAATGTTAGCCATTGCTTTTCTTTTTAGATATATACCTCTTTCAGAAAGAGGCAGTTTGTTAATATAATTTAGTCTAGAAGTGCTTCCTGTTTTTATCGTTGGATTTAATTCGCTGATGCAGGCGTATCCCCAAATAATATTAGTCATTATATCACATCTCCTTTATCTTTATAAAATAATTATAATATAAAATAGGGAAAATGTCAAATAAAAAAACTCCCCCAATAGCTCAATCTAAGAACTATCAGGGGAGTTTAAATCCTAGTACGGAAGAGGTGGGATTCGAACCCACGCATCGCATAAGCAATCTAGCTCCTTAGCAGAGAGCCCTCTTCAACCTCTTGAGTACTCCTCCAAAAAGAAAATGCCAACATTATAAATATTGTATACGAGACTAATGGGGATTGAACCCATGATCTCCTGTGTGACAGACAGGCGTGATAACCGCTTCACTATAGTCTCTTATTGGAGCGGAATACGAGATTCGAACTCGTGACTGCAGCTTGGAAGGCTGTGATTTTACCCCTAAACTAATTCCGCAAAAAGGAGGATGTGGGATTCGAACCCACGGGACTGTTACATCCGACAGTTTTCAAGACTGTTTCCTTAAGCCACTCGGACAATCCTCCAAAGTATACTGGCTAGGCAGGGGTCGAACCTGCAACCACTCGATTAACAGTCGAGTGCTCTACCTATTGAGCTACTAGCCATTAGTAATTGCGGGAGAAGGATTCGAACCTTCGACATCCAGCTTATGAGGCTGGCAAGCTACCACTGCTCTATCCCGCATTAAAATGCTCTCTACCAGACTCGAACTGATACTGGATTTCTCCAAACGGATTTTAAGTCCGTTGCGTCTGCCAATTCCGCCAAGAGAGCTAAGAGTATGTCCATAGAGGGACTTGAACCCCCACGATTACTCGCCAGATTCTAATTCTGGTGCATCTGCCATATGGACAAAATAGAATGAGTCCTGTAAGATTTGAACCTACATCAAATCCTGATTAAAAAGTCAGGTGCTCTACCAATTGAGCTAAGGACTCACATAAACATATCCTCAAGGACTCGAACCCTGACCAACGGTTTTGGAGACCGACATGCTACCATTACACCAAGGATATATATTTTATAATATTATTATAACATATAAATATTAATTTGTCAAATATTTTTAAATCAGGGTATGAGGATTTGAACCCCAACCACTCGGACCCAAACCGAGCGTTCTACCAAGTTAAACTATACCCTGAAAGAAAATGCCTCCAGACAGATTCGAACTGCCATAGGCTGATTACAAGTCAGCTATTCTACCATTAAATTATGGAGGCTCATTACTATCTTTCCTCAACCTTATAATATTATTATAACATATAAGAGCCAAGTTGTCAAGTGTTTTTTAGGTAATATTTATGAATTTTATGTCCATGTATATATTCTTTTTTGACCAAAAAGAGAGAGAAGAGGCTAGCTCTTCTTTTTCCCCGAGGTCGAAATTTTTCCTTGGACTGCTGCAACATCAACAACAACCATACTTAGTGCAGAAATGCCATCTTTTTTTAGAGACTCTAACATTATATCTTTCTCTTTTCTTTTTATAAAGACAGAGACCTCAAATCTTTCATGTCCTTTCATACCATAAACTTTTCTTGTGTTTACAGTATATCCTAGTTCTCTAAGTTTATCTGCAATTCGAATTGCTTTTTCTGTTTTTGCAGAGAATATAATCTCTAACAAGCCCAAGGCTATTTTCTTTTCTAGAAAGTCTCCAATATAGGTTCCAACTATCTTACCAAGAGAAAAGACAATAATAAAGGTAAAATCTGATTGACTTACTATCAGTTTTGTCCCCCACATGAACAACATTGAGTCAACAAAAGTAATTAGATATACTGGATTTGTTATTCCCCTAGCAAGAAATATGGACTTTAGTGTTGATAGAGCAGTAGAAACAATTTGTATTGCAAATATTAATAGTAATCCTATTTTAATCACCTTCTATTTAATTGGACTATATTCTAGGGGCTCCGGCCCAGAAGCCCCAGTTAGAGCATATACTTTGCTTTTTCGGCAGAGAACATGCCTTCTTTTACGCAGTCTGATAAGACAAGCTCAAAAATATTTTGAGGGAAGATTGATTCATCAATTTCTTCTCCAATGGAGTAAATCATTTGTAAAAATGGATCATTTAAACAAGAAACATGAACTTTTTGCCTTCGGGTAAGGGATGGTCCAAAAACAATTAAACAAGAATCTCCCGTAGCACCTATAACCTGAACCTTGTCACCAATAGAATAAAAATGTGGATTTCTCATATACTCTGGATTTTGTCCAATAATTTTTACCCACATAAAAGATTCCTCCTAAGATTGAAAGAAGTTTTTTAGAACTGACTCAGATGGACTCCCAGATACTCTAGAAAGCTCTTCTGCTGACTTTACTTTTACTAAAGTTGGAATTCCCATTACTTTATATTGACTAGCGATATCTGGATGCTTATCAATAGAAATTTCTAATACGTTTTGATCGATGTCGGAAAGAGATTCTAATTTTTTAGATAATGTTTTACATGGGACACACCAGTCTGCATAGAATTTTAGAACAGCTCCATTGTCAATAATACCTTGAATCTGCGTTTCACTCAGTGCAGAATAGTTTAGTGTTTTAATCATTTTTTACTTCCTCCAATTTTGTTTGTTTTAGTTGTGTGGGCTTGGGAATAATCTGAAATTCAGATAGAGTGTCAGTTACATTGACTACTACATAATAGTCACGTCCCTCATGAGAAAATTCTGTTTTTACTTCAAAAGAATCTTCGCTCTGTCCATGAAATATCATTGCTTACTTCCCCTCCTTTATTTTATCCCAACAAATTGGGCATATATAATGGCCCTGCCCACTAGAGCAGATAGAGCACATCTTAAAACTTCCTTTCTTCACTTCTATAATAATATTATAACACACTATAGAGAACTTGTCAAGAGAATATATTACCAATCTTTTCTATTCTAGCTTCATATTCAGATAGATATGAATATCTTTCTACTGAGGGCAAGGGGTAGGGGATTAGAACTGCTCGAAAAGCTCTTCTTGGACTTGAAGGAATTTCTATTTTCATCTCTCTTCCATCCTCAAACCTAACGATGTCTCCATCTTTTAGCATTGTTCCATTTTTATCACAAATTCCAGAGACATCCTCTCTCCATACCGAGAGATCAGAAAGAATTATTTCTCCCACTCTATTTGAAAAGGCACTCAAGGACATTGCACTATATCCTTGAAAAACAGGCTCAATATAAGGAGTTCCGTCTTCAGCAATATAAATTTTCATTATCGTCTGAGAGTACTGAAGTCTAACATAATCTCCGTCACAAATAAAGAAGTAGTTTCTATCAAAATATCCAGTCCACTTCAAGAAAATCATCTCCTCATAAGTAATTTTAGGTATCTATCATCTTCTGCATATAAATATCTAGATCCACAGTCGCGACCTGCAAAAGCAATATATTGATAACTATCCTTTTTATCGACTATTATTACGCCCTCTTCTTTTGTTCTATAGTTGTATACTAAATCTCCTTCTAGGATTGGGGTTTTGTCGATGTAATACAGTCCGAGGAATCCCTCTTTTACAAGGAACGATCTTCTATTTTTTAATGGATAAGTCGCTACTAAATCTCCAGAAAAAGATGCTAAGCATAGAGAGTCTTGATCCTCAACAATCTTAAGTCTACAAGCATATCCTTCAATCCTAACATAGTCTCCTATATAGATAAAGTCTCCAAATTCATCTACTTGACCTGTCCAAAGGTTCATTCAGGCTCAACCTCTTTTCTATATTTTCTTAAAAAAGACTGTCCATCAAGAAATCCACGGGAATATTCACTGGAAAGGTCGATATTTTTTTGGGACAAAAGACCTCTGCAAAATCCAATAAAATATTCGTTGCCCAAGTCTAGCTTTTTGGGAATTAAACTCCAACGTTCATACTCATACATTTGTTCATACAAGTACTGAGTTGCCTCAGAAACGCTCATTTCTTTCAGGAGTAAAGAAACAACTGGAGAAACTTTCTTTTCCGTAATAGAAAATACCTCTGAGATATCAATATCCAAATGATTTTTCTTGCAGATAGTAAGAACCTCTTCAAATTTTACTTTTCCCATAAGAGAGCCTCCTCCAAAAATATTTGACAAAAAGTTCCAAATGATATATAATAATATTATCTTCTTTTCTTTATATAAATATTATAATATAAATAAGAGAAAATGTCAATCTATTTCAAAGATCTCGCACGAATGTTCTATCTGGGATGTTGGATTTGAGTAGGCCCACTCATTATGTCTACAGTACCCAAATGGAGTAGAGAAAACTTCAACGCCATTGACTCTCGCATAGCGTTTTGAGTGTGTGTGCCCAAAGAAAATCTCTTTCGTGTTGTATTCTAAAAACTTTTTTCCAATATTAGTGTTTCCAATAAAAGCATTGGTGTAGTTCCATCGAAAATCCCATGGCTTTTCTTCGATAAACTGCTTGAATGGAACAATATGGGTTACACCAATAATCTTTTTGTTTTTGTCAATAGAAGAGAGGTCTTCATCTAGGTCTGCTAGCATTTTTGCAGCAACGTCTTGATTCGACATCCCATTCCATCTACAGAAAGACTTGTCCATCCATCCTTTCATTTTATCAAGCTCTTTAGTGCTATACATATCTGAAGCAGTAGAATAATCATACCAACCCATATTGCCCACAATAGCATGGTTTCCAAGTACAAGGGGACGAGAGAATTCTCGTAGCTTTTCATAGACGCTCCAAGAATCTTTTTCTTTTCGATCCCACATTTCATGGTTTCCGGGAATTCCCCAAAATACGATTCCTTCTGAAACTACTTTCTTTTGAAGTCGAATGAACTCAGATAGACTTCCACCAGAATCGCCACCAAAAACGAAAACATCAATTTTATTTTTCTTCAAAAAAGGAATTAAGCAATCTGTTAAGATATCAATTCCTAGGATATGTTCATTGTGGTCTAAGTGTAAATCAGAAATAACACAAACTTTCTTCATAGAGTCTCCCTCCTAGTATATATTCCACCAATAGTCAAATAGCTTATGACAGACATTTCCTTTTGGTGGGAGTGAAATCTTACTTTTTCTTATTACTTTATTAGACATCCTTTTAAACAAAGCAGAGTCTCTTGAGCGATAATATTGTTTGACATAAGGAAGAGAAGTTATATTGTCTTCTTTCTTATAGACTGGATAGTAAGAAGAGTTTAAAAGACGACTTCTTTTCTTCTTAGAGTACATTTTTCTCTCATATCTATTCATATCACTTATCCTCCCTTATCTTTATAATAATATTATAATATAAAAAAGAGAACCTGTCAAGGTCCTCTGGTATGTTCTATTCTCTTATTTTAAAATACTCATTATATTTCTTTGCGGTTGGATAGTGAAACTTTAAGTATGGAAAGTTTATTCGCCCCATTCTATACTGTGGATTTTGAATGTCTTCTACTCCAGCAGATTGAAAAGTTCCATCAGAATATATTAGAATCTCGTGATACCACTCTAACCAATAATACCTAGTTCTAATGTTGATAGGTAGGAAAGCAAATCTCTTTTTCTTTGTTATCATTCCTTCAAAAACATATGGATTTCCCCACTGCACAATACCATTCCTCCTTATTTTGGGAAAAGCAATGACTGCTCCTCCAATCTACTTTTGAGAAAAATAAATAAGTGGTGTATTTTTAGAAGGTAAGTAGTGTTCGTTTTCGGCTTATATTTTTTTTACAACAACAAAAACATTTTCTTTTAGATAAGAGGAGAAAATACCCTCCATCTCAACATATTCTCGTATAATCTCAACTACTAAATAGATTTCATTTTGATAGATAATTTTTTCTTCTATAGAGGGAACTGGGCGGGGCAGGAAGGTGCTAGAATCTTGCTGTTCTTCAAAGACCAAAAAGTATCCTTTCATTCAAAATCATCTCTCTTTCTATCTTGTTTTTTAAGTTTCTTTCTATCATAGTCTCTAGCAGATTCCTTTATCTTTGTTACTGGCTTAACTGTCCATAAAAGTCTTTCTTTTCTAATAGAAGGCTTTTTCTTCTTCATAAAAACCACCCTTCTAATCGTCTCCTAGATACATTTTTCCAGATTCATAAAACTCATGTCTACAGTCTGGCTTAGAAAGTTCGGAAATATAGTGCTTTCTTGTTTGATGCATTTTAATTTTGATAGTTATATTTTCTAACAAATCTTCGCTCAATGAGACTAAGGCTGCAAGCAACTTTTCTTCAATTGATTTATAAGGCTCTACTAAAAAGTTAGGGATTTGAATCTTAAAATCTTTTGGAAGGCCTCCTGAGAAACAGAATAGAATATTCTTAGAATCTCCTAAGAGAGAGAGCTCAGACTCCGTTAGTGGAAGCAGTTTCTGCAACTCTTCTCTTGAAAAATTACAGCGTTCAAACCCAACTGCTTTTGGCTGTTTAATCCAAGGTCGAGAATAAAAAGCCCTAAGGTTAGAATATCCTCTCTCAACTAGATATTTTTTAAGGTAGGGGCCAGTAGGAGTAAAAGAAAAAGTTTGCTCAAACATATGCTCGTCAAGAGCCTTTTCTTTTGCATCCTCATCTAACTCAAAAAATTTATATATGTTTGTAAAGATTTGTCTAGGCATATCTCCCTACTCCCCCTTAGTAATTAAACTGAACATCCCAAGGTTCTCCAGCCTCATCATAGTATTTTACTTCCACTTCAATCAGAGAGTGGGGCCGATCAATAAAATCCGAAGTTGGAATGTTGATTTCCCAAAAATAGTCAAAATTAAGAAGTTGCCGAGGCCTCGAGTAATCTCGAAGAAGAAGAATTAGACAGTCCAAGATATTCTCTTCAAAATCTTTTTTTGAATACTGTGTCCGAGAATGAAGGTAGTCTCCATCATTCTCATCAACCTTAATAAAAACAACAAAAGCATCTTTAATAGAATTGTTTTTAACCAAAGAATATTTATTCATTATACCTACTCCTTTATTTTGTGAAAGTCTAAATAGCATTCCAAGCAGCAAAAAGTGTTCCCATAAACATCCTTTAATGGGGGAATCGAAATTTCATCTGGAACAAAGTTACAATAGTTACAAGCCCAATCCTCCATATACTCTTCACTCCTTCTTTATTATAAATAAATTATAACATGAACTTGCCCATTTGTCAATCTAAGTTTGTTCAAATGGGCAAGAGAGCGTCGTCCAGAGACTATTGTTTATCCATGCGAAGAAGCATTTCTTGTTCGAGCTCTTCTAAATTAAATAGATACTCTTTTCCAAGAATAAATTTGCAGAGGGAGTCTTTATACTCAAGAAGAAGCTCTTTATTTTTAAGATTCTTGATAGAAGGCTCTACAATTTCCCAAGAATCAAGCGATTCAGAAGGACATAGCTGCAAGAACAAGGCCATCTCATAGGCATCTGTAATAGTAGTATCTTTTACAGTATGTCTTACCCACTTTTTGCCATACAAAGCTCCCATTGCCTCTGGAAGTGAAACCAAAACCTTTCTTACAGCTAAGAGTTGTTTAATGTGTTCATTGTCATAATATTTATAGAATGGATCTGTGGAGCCTTCTTTAAGTAGTTGTAATCGCACTTGTGTTTTTTTACAAACAATTTCTAATATAGTAAATTTAGACTCGCCCTTTTCGCCAAAAATAGTAGTGCCAACCTCAAGAGCTCCTCTAGAATGAATAGATAGATTATGTCCATTAAGAAAAATATGGCGATTTCCCTGTCTATCTGCCAATTGAATTGCTCCAGAGAGCTCACAAATTTCTACAATAGTAAGGAGAGCTCCCTTTTGTAATAGGGGAGTCTCTTCGATTGTTCTTACATTATCTCCAACTTTAAAAATATTCATAGTTAAGTTCTCCTTATTGGTTTTTATTCTCGCCCATCCGACGGAAAATTTCTTTTTTAATAGCTTCTGCACTGAAGAAATTTTGTCCTTCTGGAATGCCCCCAAATTCATTAAGCAACTGGCTATTAGAAAGAGCAGAAGGTGACGGCTCAAATACTATCCATGAATTTAACTCTGAAATCTTAGATAGATTTTGAATCTGAACAAGTTCATAGCAGTCTCTTACAATTTCTTTTAGCGAAGTATGCTTAATCCATTTTCCTTTTAGTAGTTGTTTGATAGCCTCTTCTAGTCCATATACTCTTGGTTCTTTAATAGAGCGATCTTGTAATATTGTAATAGATTCTGCATTGGAAAAATTTATTTGCAGAGAGTCTTTCATTCCAAGCAGTGAAGAAACAATTCCTTGGGGAACAAAGCGATCGCCAACAGAAACCCCCCATCGAGAAATGAGTTTTGTGTCCTCAGAATGGGGAAAGAATTGCTGGCCAAGCTCAGTCTCGGCACAAACTGGATAGACATCAATAACCTTGCCTCGCAGACCAGACTCCACTATATCTCCAATAATAAAAATTTGCTTCATATAGACCTCCGAATGGGTTTATTTTTATTATCTAAATCTTTTCTTAAAAATTGAATCTCTTCATACATTTCGATAATATCTTTTTCTGTATACATTTGACAACTAATTTTTATCCTAAAGGTTTCTCTGTCTAACTGACTTAATCTACCCATTTACCTTCCCTTCTAAAGATTATAGTATAAAATTGGATGCACAGTTGTCTGAACATTAGTATCTTCTAATAGCTGGGTGACCGCAACAACAACATTCTTTTTGTTTACATACAATATTTTATTTTTTGAAAACTCTTCTACAACCCGCTCTAATCCATACTCACAAAGGATACGTTCAAATTCTAATTCTGGAACCTCGATTCCTGAAAATAGATATTTCTCATGCATTATAAAGACCTCCCTCAATGCTTTGTTTTAACTGCTCAAGTTCAGAGTCTTCCATTTTCTTTGTCATAAAAAGAATTAAGGGAATGCCAAATTGGATGGCCCAAAGCATATATTTCACTTGGGTATCAGAACAGGAAATTTTTCTCTGAGTTTTCAATATATATCTAGGAATCAAAATAATTTCCTCCTATTTTTTAAGAATACACACAATAATTTCAATATTTGTATCTTCAAAGATGGATTTGATTATATCAGAATTCTTTTTCCAGTTAAGACCATCTAACCCGCTGCCTAGTGTTGGCATAGCAATTTTAGAAATATTTCGTTCAAGGCAGACTTTCTTCATATCTTGAATTGAGAGAGCAAAGTTTTCATAAGTAGGCTTATGAAAATAAAACTTCTTTGTTATTAGATTCAAAACTCCATTAGCAAAAAGGCAGCTCCCGATCTGATATGGATTTTCTCTTGCCTCTCTTTCCATAAAATGTAGTCTAAAATTTTTACGCATTTGAACTGCAATGCCAGCTCCCATTTTTGCATCAGAGCTAATACAGTGTGCAAAAACAAACTCTTGTCGAGAAAGGGAGAAGATGTCTCCCTCAATTTCTAAATACTTGATTTCTCATCACTCCTAACAGAAATAACTAAACTTCCTTTTTTATTGATATAAGAAGAGAAGTCCTCATTTTCTCCAGTGTAATAGGCTTCCGCCTTTTGTCGCCAAGGAAGATAGACTGTTGTCTCTCCTTTAATTTCAATTGCACAAAGATCTTTTCTGGCAATTCTATCAAAAATAAAATAAGATTCAAATTTTTCGTCATTGAAGGCGTATTTATCTACATTTGCAGAAGAAAGAATCTCAGCATAGAAGCTAGAGCAGGATAGAAAAGGAGAAGACATAACTGGAGAAATTTCTTTTTTAATATCGCCAATTTGACAGACTTCTACTTGATTGAGTGGAATCTCTACAGAGTCTGTGTTTTCAAAAATAAGAACTAGCGTTCTTTCTTCTGTTCGACGCATGATTGAGTTCATTATATTATTCCTCCTTAGCTTCTTTAATGGTTAAGATAAGCTCTTTTTCCGTAAGAGTTGCCTTATGCTTTGTCTTTAATGGAAGATTTATAAGTGGAATGTTTGGGAGTTGAATCGCAGAGAGATCCTTTTCGTAGAAAAAGAAAAGTTTATCTAAAACGCTCACTCTATTCAACAGAAATTTACTATGATTGCTCTCATAAGAAACATCTGGACTAGCATCGGCACTTGAGGACATCTTTACATAAAACCCTTTGCAAGAGAATTTTGTGTAGTCATCATTTGTTACTAGGTCTGAGACAATCAATTCTTGAAGGTAATAAGTGGGAATGGACAGCTTATCTTTGTTAGAGAAAATAAAATCAATTTTTTGCATTAGCCTTCATCATTCCTTTCGCTCGACCACTGGCTTTCTTACCCTTGTGGCTTTTTTGAAATTTCTTAGGCTTCTTGAACTTTTCAACCTTCATTTGACCACTCCTTAACTCTTTATAAATATATTATAATATATTTTTGCCAAAATGTCAAGGACTTAATATTCTTCGAGAATTTTTTATTAACAATTCTCTAGGCACGCCAAAAAGCCCCTATTTGAGCAGGGGCGGATAAAGACTAGTCAGATTCAGAGTAATCTCTCATTAGGAATGAGTCTATTCTATTCAAAACAGTTTTCTTTCCAAGGATTTCTATAATAGAAACTAGGTCTGGACCTTTTGTTTCAGTCGTTAAAACAATTCTAATAGGCGAAAATAAACTGAATCCTTTTAGCCCTGTTCGTTTTGATAGCTCTTTTAACATAATAGAGATATAGTCTTTATCGAGGCTGTGGGCAGAGGAAACTAGACTTCTAAAAACAGTCAAAGCATTTAAAGAGTCTTTGGTTTCCAAAGTCTGAATAGAATCCTTGTTTAGGGTAGGGCTAATAAGTCCATTTATTAGAGATGGAATCTCTGCTAGAGTAGAGACTTTATTTTGAATTAGAGATAAAATAGGTTTTAGATTCGGAGTCTTAAAATCAATCCATTCTTTTGAAAGTTCATAAAAAGAGTCGATGTCTAGCATCTTGATGTGGGCAGCATTTATTGAGCGAAGCTTTACTGGATCAAATATTGCTGGAGCAGTTAGAAGTCTAGAAGGATCAAAGGCAGAAATCAAACCTTCCTTAGAAAAGATTTCTTCATTGCCCTTAGGACTCCATCCGAGAAGAGAGATGTAGTTTAATACAGCTTCAGGAAGGTATCCTTGTTCTGCATATTGAGAAATAAACTGCATAGCTCCGCCATCTCGCTTGCTCAATTTTTTTCTGTCTGGTCCAAGAATGAGAGGCATATGTCCAAAAGATGGAGGCAAGAAGCCCAAAGCTTCGTATAGCATAAGTTGCTTAGGGGTATTTGAGATATGATCATCTCCACGTAAAACATGGCTGATTCCTAAAAGAGAATCATCTACTACTGTTGCAAAATTATAGGTTGCAACCCCATTATCTCTAATAAGAGTAATGTCTGGCGAATCAGACATATCAATTGAGATTGGTCCCTTAACAAGATCTATCCAAGAATAAACTTTCTTTGTAGTTTTAAATCGAATTGATCCTGTATCTGAGACATATGCCAATCCTTTTCGAACCAAATAGTCGGCACAGGCAATATACATATGGAGTCTTTTTGATTGATAATATAAATTATCTATATTAGTCCATTCAATTCCTAACCAAGAAAGCCATTTTAATTGGCTCTGAACGCCATCAGAAACATTCCTGTTAGAATCAGTATCATCAATGCGGACAATAAGCTCCCCTCCCGACGCTTTTGCAAACAAGTAATTAAATATAGCAGTTCTAGCATTTCCAATATGAAGATACCCCGTTGGACTAGGAGCATAGCGAACCCTAACTTTTTTATTCATTTAAGTATACTCCTCCTTAGTAGTCGCTTAAAGTATTAAGAGTTGCCCAACTTCGGGCAGTAGAGACTACCTCATCAGGACTATCAGAGCTTAGCATTTGTCCTAGATAGTACTCTGCCCCTCTATTTAAGCCAATAGTATATATATCTAGGATTCTCTCAAATTGATATGGGGTATAGAAAAAGTCAGGATTTCTACCCTTATGAATGTCTGGTTCTATTCCAGAATCTTTAATATATTGAATGATATCTGAAATAGGAGCCTTTCTGTCAAATTTTATAAATACTGCTTTAAGAATCTCCATTGACTCTGGAGATACTGTATCTCTAATAGACTTTATTATTCCTTGTATCTTTTCAATTTCACGGTAACAACTTTCTATATATGTTTTACTTGGGTATTTTGAATCAGATTCTTTATTTTTATCAGCATAAAGACTATCAATTTCTTTCTCAAAGAAATCTACAATAGAAGAGAGGGGAATAGAAAGTTCCTTATCAGAACTGCCTAGATAAGATCGAGGTCGGCCTTCTTCCTGAATTCTAGTTAAAGTAGAAATATACAATAAGAGCCCTCCTTATAAAGATATAATCATACTTAAGACAAAGGAAGAGTACAATAGAAGAAGCACCAAATAAAGGAATGTTAATAAGTTACTTTTTAGCCCCGTAAAGATAAACGAGAATAAGAAAAAACTTGTGATTATATGAATAACAATAAGAAGCTCCTTTAGGATCATTTAGAAACCTCCAGTATATGTTTGGTCGCCCCATTGTCTTTCTTCAGAAGGAACGAAAGTATTTGTTTCTGGGTCCCACTTATATCCCAGTACATCCATGGTGTATTCAATACCCTCTCTAAAGCCAAAGTCATACTGCTCATAGTCGGGGCCGATATCTCGGAATGGAAAAAATTTCTTGGAAAGTTCTTGTAATTGGATATTCTTCATATTATTTGTCCCCCAGTATAATTTTTTTAACGACTGCTGGAATGATTCGGCCAATAAGTCGTTTAATTTCTTTGTGGCTTAGGTCTGTGTGAGGCGGTTCTTCTTCAATAATATCTTCATAAAGTTCTTTAGAGGTTTTTTGGAGAATCAGACTCATATCAGAAAGAGAGTATTTTTCTGGAATAATTCCTTCATCAACAAGCTTGCAGATTATTTTGTGTACTCGAGCTTCTGTTAAGTTTGTGTCAAGATAGGCATACTCAGGCAACTCCTGAATATTCGAAGAGGTCTTTTCTTTTTTGGTTTTTATTTCTGCAAAAGCCTCAGACACCATTTTAATATAAACTTGTTTACTGTCTTTGTCTAAGTAGCTAAATTCTTTTACAACAATGCCTTCTCCAATCCCAGTGGCAGAAAGCACAGACTTGCCAACAAAACTAGATAGGTGTTCATATCCACGATATGGGCCCGCATAGAAAAGTGGGACGATCTGAAGGTTTAATTCATTGGCTTGATGAATAACAGAGTTGAAAGGAAGATAGCAAGAAATGCTTTTATAATCATAATAGATATCGAACAAATAGAAGCTGTTTTGGTTTGTTCCGTAGTCAATCTTATGCTTAACAAGCCATTCTCCAAAATAAATATGGTCTTTTTTGAGGTCAGAAGGCTTAATATTTTCTTTAACCCACTGATAAAAACCTCGTAGGTCATTTGATTCAGTAAGAAGACAGTTTCGGCTATAAGCAAGAACCTCTGTTCCATCTTCGCTTAACCGAAATGATGCGTTAGCCCCATCGAGTTTTTCAAAAATATAAACAAACTTAGCATTTGCAAGAACTTCTGAAGCCTCTTCGCTACCTGCCCGAAGAATTTTGTCATATTTTTTATGTTCCATATTACACCTCCATATATTCGTCACGCAAAGAGATTGCTGCGTCTTCGTCACCTGCTAGTAGCAATTCAAAAATCTCTTCCATTTGCCATGCCTCTAGTACGAAGAAGTCAAAAATGTCTATATCCAAGCCCATCTCAAGTGTCAAACGTAAAATTTCCATTTGTGCTGAATCATAGAAGGAGAAAGCATATCTCTCCACATCTAACCCAGCATCAAACCCTATCTTGATTTCATTTAGTTGTGCAAGACTGAATTGGCTGATATCTACTTGCATTTACGAACATCTCCCTTCATTAGTGTTTCACGAGTAATTACCATGCCAGTTGCTCCATTAATAGATGTTGCGTTCCACCATTTCCAGATTTCTTTGGCTCCACGCTTAAGTTGGGTTAGTTGAGCAGGAGTAAGGAAGCCTTTTTTTGCATAGTATTTTTGAAGTCCTTCGAGAAAGACTTCGCCCATAACGCCATACAAACGCTTATCCTTGACATTCATTGTTACTAGCTTTTCGATAAGCTCCTCTTCACTATCAAACAAAACATTCCAAGAGACTTTTTTGTCCCAGTTCGAGAATTCTTTATTCAAAAGAATCAACTCCCTTTCCTTAACCTTATAATAATATTATAATATAAATTAGGTAGAATGTCAATGGTTAAAAGTTTCTGATTAAAAGCTCTTCTATTCGACCTCTAGACGATGAATCGACGTTAATTCTTCTGTTGGCCTCAACGGTTTCAATATTATAGTCTTTATAGAGGTCAAGAATGAAAGGTGTTTTTGAATTTGATAGGATGAATTTAGCTTCTGTTCGATCTAGGGCTCGCTTTAATCTGACTTGATCCACTCTGGAGAAAGAGTTCTCTGTATATTCTGTAAAACGAGAAGTCTCATTTAGAGGGTCATATGGCGGATCAAGATAAATAAAGTCTCCTTTTTGGGCCCGAGAGATACATTCTTCAAAGTCTACAGAGAGAAGAGAGATATCGTTTTCTTGAAAATAGGTGTGCAATTGGAGTATTACATTTTCATTTACGATGTTTGGGTTCTTGTATTTTCCAAAAGAAGCGTTGAACTGACCTTGTCTATTGACACGATAAAGCCCATTAAAGCAAGTTTTGTTTAGATATATGAATCTAGAGGCTCGAAAAACATCAGAAAGAGATGAAAATTCTTTGGTTCTGTCTAACTCTCTGATTTTGTAGTAGTATTCTGGAGTGTTTTCGTGGGTCTTAAGGTGTCTTATGAGCGAGTGTGGACTAGTTTTTATGGTTTTATATACATTTATTAGTTCTCTGTTTGAGTCACTAAATACGGCACGTACGGGTTCGTTATGAAAAGCCACGGAGCCTCCACCGAGAAAAGGTTCGTAATATACATTGATTTCGGAGGGTAAAATGATTTTATTTAGCAGCTGAGTCTTACCTCCGGGCCATTTTAATAGGGGTTTCATGGTATTTCTCCTTTTTATTTTTATTATAATATGGTTTAGAGGGGTTGTCAAGGGTGTTTTGAGTTGTGATATAGGGTGTTTTGAGTTGTTTTAAGTTGTTGTGGTGGCAACCCTTGCAAGAGCAAACATTACCGCCACCCGTTTAACTATACCTTGACGTAAAACGCAGACAGTTCATATTCATTTGCTAAGAATGGAGTAAATCCATATTCTCTCACAAAATTATTTTTTAGTTGTCCATAGAACGAAACTCGGTTATCTCCTAGCTTATTTAGAAACTCATCTTTTGTAATCTCCTTAGACATATACTGTTCTGTAAGTTCAGCTTGTTCTTGATGAAGTTCCTTGTCGTTATACGAAAATAAGAAATCTAACTCTTCTTTTGTTAGCTCTCTATATTCTATTGGAGAGAGGAATGTTACCCATACTTTTCTATTGATCCTACCTGAATTACCTGGACTAGCAGTTCTATCCTTATAGGTTCCAAACTTTTCTTTCATCAAGTCCCTTATAATTTTAATAAACAAGTACTCTTTATGATAAACCTTGAAGGACTCATCTTGTAAAATTATTCTGCAGATGTTAGATGCAGTTTGAACATTATCTTGTTTAATTATTTCCTCAATCTTTCTTTCATACTCTCGCTTCTGTTTAGAGGTTAGCTTTACTCTACCTTCATAGTGATGCTTAATACCTGTAATTATATAGTAGTTTGTTCTCCACCTTTGCTCTACAATATAATCATAGTGGTCTTCGAATACAGATAAGATATACTCCTTTTGACCTCCTCCACTATTCCATGTTCTAGAAGAGTATCCTAGAAACACTAGCAATTCTTTTGTACTTAATTCTTCTCCTACTACTAATTGTCTTGTCATCTACTTTCTCCTTCTCTTAGTTTCTCACCCCCGTTTTTTTTACCTTTGTATATATTATATAGGATGTTGAAAAAAACGGGGGTGATAAAATGATATTTCTAATACCCGTTTTTTTTTACCTTTGTATATATTATATAGAGAAGTAAAAAAAACGGGTATTAGAAATTTCAATACCCCCCTTTTTTTACCTTTGTATATATTATATAGGATGTTGAAAAAAGGGGGGTATTGAATTTATGATTCTCTCTTGATATATAAAAATTTTTCCCTGTAAATCCCATATATACGCCCGCATTCTAAAAAAATGCGTATGTCTTGCAAAGGAAGCGGGACCTAGGATTTTTTCTTGTTCTACCGCAGATAATGTTTACCCTTGACAAAAAATGTCAAGGTTTCAAAAATATGGAAAAGCATTCGAGAACGAACAAAATCTCTAGTCAAGACTAAGGTCTTAACTAGAGACTGTTCATTTCTCAAGCACCTCTCTCTTTCAGTTAGAGAGGAAGGGACGCATCCCTCAGACGAATCTCATGCTTGATATATAAAATAGTCTGCAAGATGGGCAGTTTATACAGAATGTCATGCCCAGCTGAACTTATTTATACTGTAGGAAATGGCTGATCCCTTAGGTAAATATTGCCATTTAGTCCATACAGTTTTGACTATTTATGAAGCTATTCACCACTCTTGCTAGATGGTATAGCCCTAGCACATCTGCAGCTGTGCATATTCGGGCAGTCGGTGCTTGATGAGTAGTCATTAGATAGGGTTTCCAGCCCCAGTAAACGTACCGGAGAAAGAAGACTCTATCTAAAAACATGACCTCTCATCAAACAAACTAAGTTGAATCTCTCGATTCATCTTTACACACTCCCTTGAGTGTTTTCATTGATAGGTTCAGAGTTTCACTGAACCATAGCTCACTCATAAGAGGAGCTCCGAGCTAGATCCGCCTCGCCATCAAGAATATATATTTTAGAGAAGTCGCCTCTAGTAGAGGCGAAGCTCCTCATAAAACCTCAGAAACAGTTACTAAAAGCCAAGGATAGAAGTGTCAATCACTTGACCATTCTCAATCACCACTTCGGCCTCGGCTTCAACTTCATCAGGAGTGATGACTACTTTCAAGCGTGGCTCGCCCTCAATGCGATACTTGACAACTTTGCGTTTGCCTTCTTTGACCTCGTCTTTTTTCACAAGGCCGTCTTTCTGAAGAGCGTTAGCAAAAGCTGTAATCGAGTTGTAGGCAACCTCATCTTTGTCGTTCAAGAGATACTCCTCAGGGAGGTCAGCGTCATTGTAAAGAGCGTCACCAATTGCGACTCGGTCAAAAGCCTTGCCAACATTCGCTTCAAGGAAAGCAAGAATTGCACCTTTCATAACTTTTGCTTTCTCAGCCGCCTTGGCGTTGACACGCTTCTCTTTGTAAGTCTTGACAAAATACTCCATAGCCTCTGCAGAAAGAACACCAGCCAACGCCTCTACCTCTTGTACGAATAATTTCTTAGTCATTAAACAACACTCCTCTAATTGAATTGGATTTTTCATTTCTAAAAACATTGTAACACGTACTAGCCAAACTGTCAATCAATCACTTCTACTGGGCTCGAACCAGTAACCTACGAGTTAAAAGCTCGTTGCTCTTCCATTGAGCTAAGAAGTGTTGGTACACCCTGCTGGACTCGAACCAGCGACCGCGGCTGTATAAGAACCGAACTCTAACCAACTGAGTTAAGGGTGCAAGACGTCCTCTGAGGGATTCGAACCCCCGACCAACGGAGTAGAAATCCGATGCTCTATCCACTGAGCTAAGAGGACATGGCATCCCCTACTGGACTCGAACCAGTGACAAACAGCTTAGAAGGCTGTTGCTCTAACCAACTGAGCTAAGGAGATATTTGGTGACTCGTGAGAGAATCGAACTCTCGCCCTCGCATAGAAAGTGCGATGTCTTAA
>JACCDQ011645030.1_pt1 | contig 20620 bp, 17 predicted proteins | sample 7446031 | NCBI WGS metagenome assembly JACCDQ01 (sample SAMN15323442, study PRJNA562643) | freshwater metagenome | isolation source: river surface water | place: USA:Blue River Watershed | collected 2017-08-17
GGCATAGCAACATGCCAACCGTAGATTTGCCTGGTTGTTTCAGGCGGGCGCCACGGTGCCGACAGCTGTTGCGGTAGGCGCGAATCTGCTCATCGTCGTCACGGCAAATCAAGATAGAGGCTTTGCCGATGTCCACGGTGTACACGTCGCCTGCCTCGGGTACATCGGCCGTGACAGCTACCAAAATCCAATGTTTGTTGAAGAAAACATCGACATCGGTATCAAACACATCTTGACGGCCGAACAACTCACCGGGCATTGTTTGCCAAGGCTGACGGCTGTCAATCAATTCCCGATGGGATTTTGTTTTCACGGCTTGCATGGATATCTCACTTCAAAAAATACTTCAACGCACCGCGCATTGAATTCATTGGAAACGATTATTTCTGCGCCCAAAAACAGCGTCAATGCGCTTTATTTTCCAACTGCCATAACCTCAAGTTATCCAACTCCCGCGTCTAAACCTCCTCGTGGCCCCCGCCCGCCGTTGGCGGGCACGGTGAACATTGCCCATAAAGAGGGCAGTCGTCCGTGCGAAGTGGGCAAGGGTCAGCGATTGCTGTGATGCAGCTACCGGAATTCGGAGCTGGTGCTCAATATCTGAAAAAACCCAGCAGGTCACGGGCTGAAGGGCATGCTTGACGGCCGGGGGAGCCACTCCCTGCCGGTTTGTATTTATGAGGCTTGGGCCGTGTTGAGGTGCTCCAGCGCGGCCGACAGCATGTCCCTGAGCAGAGGCTGGATGTTGGCGGCGAGGTCTTCGCGGTAGGCGAAGGGATGACTTTCGTTCATGTAGAGCGACTGACACATCTCCAACTGGATGGCCTGGATGCCTTGAGTCGGCTGGCCAAAGTGGCGGGTGATGAAGCCGCCTTTGAAGCGCCCGTTGGCCACATGCGTGACGGCGCTCTGTCGCGTCACCGGAGCAGTCACGGCCGAAAGCAGTGCGGCGTCGCAGGCCGCACCGTCGTTGGTCCCGAAGTTTAGATCAGGCAGCTTTCCTTCAAAGAGCCGAGGCAGTACGCTGGCAATGGAATGAGCCTCCCAGAGCAGGACTTGCGTGTGTTGACCACGAAGACGGGTTAGTTCAGCTTTGAGCGTGTCGTGGTATGGATGCCAATACGTGTCCACACGCCGTTGAATTTCGGCTTGAGAGGGTTCGCGCCCTTGTTTGTAAAGGGGTGCGCCTTTGAACGTGGTGGTAGGGCAAAGTCCGGTGGTGGTTTGACCGGGGTAGAGGCTTTCACCAGTGGACGGGCGGTTCAGGTCGATCGCATACCGGGAAATTTTTGCGAACAAAAAGCTGACTCCCAACGACTTCACCACGGAATACAAGCGGTCCAAATGCCAGTCGGTATCTGCCAGTTGAAAGGCTTCTTCGTGGAAGTCCTGTGTCAACTCTTGGGGCAATTGCGTGCCCAAATGAGGAATTGAAATCAGTATCGGCGCATCACCCTGATGCAAGGTGTATGCAGGTGTTTCTATGGTGTTGGTCATGACTGAGGTTTTCCGGTTGACAAGCAGCCTTGCGCTCTGGGCCAGTGCTGAGCGTCGTGGGCACTGGGCAAAAAAAGCCACACTCATATTCCGGCAACGGCATTGAAATCGATGGAGCATAGGTGACCTTGAATCAATGCTTCAGCAATTTTGATGCATTTGCTGATGCGAGGTATGGGTTCGGCTGAAGATTAGCTTCAGCGCAAGTGATGTTGTCAAAGAGTGGTGGATTCGCTTTTTACGATGCATGTCATCGAAACAACCCATTCGTACGCAACTATGGAAAGCTATGACATCATCGTGATCGGAGCCGGCGTGATCGGTACCTCGGTCGCTTACCATCTGGCGCAGCAAGGCGCCAAGCGCGTGCTGGTGTTGGACCGGTCTCAGATCGGCGCCGGTACCACGTCTCAGTCCAGCGGTATTCTTCGCACCCACTACTCGGTCATCGAAAACGTGGAGCTGGCCCAAAAGTCTTGGAGCGTTTTCAACAACTTCGCCGAATACCTGGGCGATGAAGACGCAGCTTCAGGCCTTGTCAAATGCGGCTACCTGATTGCCGCGCCCGAAGGCCCGAAGTTGGAGCCGCTGCGCGCCTCATTGCAAGCTCAAGTTGACAAGGGCATTGAACTGAAGTTTGTCGATCGGGATGAAGCCCGCTCCTTGTTGCCGATTTGTCGATTTGACGATGCAGCCTTGATGGGCTATGAGCCTGAGGCCGGGTTTGCTGACGCCTACCTGGTTGCCACGAGCTTCGCCCGTGCTGCCCGCCGGTTAGGCGTGAAGATCATGGAAGGTGTGGAGGTTGAACAGCTGTTGCTGGACGGCGGCAAAGTGTCGGGCGTTCAAACCTCGAAAGGCCGCTTCATGGCTGAGACGGTGATCAGCACCCAAAACATCTGGGCCAAGGACATTGAGCGCTGGACCGGCATTGCCACTCCGGTAGTGGCCGAGCGCCATGCCGTGCTGGCACTGGAAGGCCCAGAGGCCTACACCTTCAGCATGCCGGTTTACAAAGACCTGGGATCTTCGGGAATGCTGTACTGCCGCAGCTACGGTGGCAATCAAATGCTGGTGAGCGAAGGCATTGTGGGCGAAAAATTGCCGGATGCCGATAACGAGCAGGGCGATATCTCCATGGACTACATGGTTGAAGTGGGCGCCCAAGTCGCTGAACGGTTCCCCTCGTATGAAACGGCGGGCGTGGCGTCTTCCTGGACCGGTGTATACGACGTGACACCCGATTGGAACCCGGTGTTGGGTCGCTTGCCCGACGTCCCCGGCTTGGTGGTTGGTTACGGCTTCTCCGGCCACGGTTTCAAGTTGTCGCCCGGTGTGGGCCGCGTGCTCGCTCAGTGCGCCTTGAACCTGCCGACCGACGTTTCCCTGGCTCCCTATGCCCACGAACGTTTCCGCACGGGCCAACTGCTCAGCGGCAAGTACGGTCTGGGCGCTGTGTCCTGATTTTTCCTTTCACTGACTGACGAACATGCATATCCTCGTACCTGTGAAACGCGTGGTTGACTACAACGTCAAAGTGCGCGTCAAAGCCGATGGCAGCGCGGTGGACACCGCTGGTGTCAAGATGTCCATGAACCCCTTCGATGAGGTGGCCTTGGAGCAGGCCATCCGCATGAAGGAAAAGGGCCTGGCCACCAAGGTGACCGTGGTGACTTGTGGCGTTGCGGTTTGCCAAGATGTGCTGCGCACTGGCTTGGCCATGGGCGCCGATGCCGCGATCTTGATCGATAACGCGGACGCGCCATTGGAATCCCTGGGCGTGGCCAAACTGTTGGCCGCTTTGGCCCAGCGGGAGCAGGTGGGCCTGGTGCTCTGTGGCAAGCAGGCCATTGACGACGACCTGGGCGCCGCGGGCCCCATGCTGGCAGCGCTGCTGGACTGGCCGCAAGCGGTCTCTGTGAACCGGCTGCAATTTGAGGGCTCATCGCTGGAACTCAGTTGTGACGGGGACCAAGGCATGGAGCAGTGGCGCTTGCCGGTGCCCGCAGTCTTGACCGTGGACCTGCGTTTGTGCGATCCCCGCAGCATCACGTTGCCCAACATGATGAAGGCCAAGAAGGCGACGATCACCACGGTGGCAGCGTCCGAGCTCGCGACGCTCTCTGCGCCCAAGGCCCGAGTGTCTTCTGTGGCGGAACCGGCTGCGCGTCCGGCCGGCATCAAGGTGGCTGACGTCACCGCACTGATCGAGCAGATCAAGAAACTGCCCCTGTTCAACACTTGAGGGTTTATCCATGAGCCAACCGACATTGATCCTTGCGGTGCATGAAGCCGCGCAACTCGATTCGTCCATTTCGCGCGTTGTGACCGCAGCGCAGTCCTTTGGCCGGCCAGTGCATGTGCTGGTGCTGGGTCCCGCTTCGGTGGCGGCCCAAGCGGCCAAAGTGCAGGGTGTGGCACGCGTGCTCCATGCGGAAGTGGCCACATTGAATGCGGAGACGGTTGCCAAGGCGTTGGCTTTGCTGGCCAATCGTTATGACACCATGGTGGCGGCCCACGGCATGCTGGCCCGAGGCGCTTTCCCTCGCGCTGCTGCATTGACCGACGCGGCGTACCTGGCCGATGTGACTGCTGTGCCGTCTGCCCGTGGCCTGGTCCGACCCATGTACGCCGGCAGCGTCATGTCGACCGTACAAGTGGACAGCAAGCTGTTCCTGACCGTGCGCGCCTCGGCCTTTGAGGCCATGGGAGAGAGCGCTGCAGCGGTTGAGGTGGAAGCCATTGCCGGGCTGGAAGTGGACAGTCGCAGCCAGTTGCTGGGGCGTGAGTCGGTCTCTTCAGAACGCCCCGACTTGACGCGTGCCAACGTGGTGGTGGCGGGTGGCCGGGGCTTGGGCGCAGCGGAAAACATGAAGCTGGTCGAGGCGTTGGCGGACAAGCTGGGTGGTGCGATCGGCGCCTCGCGTGCTGCTGTGGATGCAGGATTTGCGCCCAACTCGGTTCAGGTTGGTCAAACCGGTAAAGTGGTGGCGCCAGACTTGTACATCGCTGCGGGCATTTCGGGTGCGATCCAGCACGTCGCGGGCATCAAAGACGCCAAGGTCATTATTGCAATCAACAAAGACCCCGATGCGCCGATTTTCTCGATGGCCGACATCGGTTTGGTCGGAGACCTTTTTGAGGTGCTGCCGGCGTTGACGGCGCAACTGCCTGCCCGAACCGCATGAACACCGACCTGGCCACAGGGTTGCGGTTCTTCTCGCTGGAAGATTTGCCCGAGGAACCGTGGCGCAACGGAGGGGGGGTGACTCGCACCTTGATGCGCCGCGACAACGGCGACAAGCCCTTGTGGCGCATCAGCGTGGCGGACCTCACTGGCAATGCCCCCTTTTCCCGCTTTGAAGGGTTGGACCGTCATTCGGTCCTCGTCGAAGGTCACAACGTGACGTTGTGCGGTGACTGGGGCGCTTGGTCCATGAGCTCGGTGGGTGACATCGCGCGGTACCCTGGGGAGCTGTCGGTGCGCACGGAGCTTGGCTGTGCCCTGGCCAGGTTTTGGAATGTGATGGCCGACCGCACCCACATGCGTGTCGATCTTCGAGTGTCGACTTCGCCGCGAGAGACCATTGCGCGGGCTGGTGATGGCGCTCTGATGGTGTTGGACGGTGAAGTGGATGTGGTGGTGGACGGCCGCGCGTGCGCCACGTTGACCAAGAACGACGGGCTTTTGTTCGACGGATTTCGACAGAGTTTGCAACTCCATTTCAAAGACGGCCCTTGCCATTGGCTTTTGACAACGTTGAACACACGATGACTGATACGCAATCTTTGGTGGCGCAATTTGGCCCCCGCGATTCGATGGAGTACGACGTGGTGGTGGTGGGCGGTGGACCCGCAGGCCTGAGTGCCGCCATCCGCATCAAGCAGATCAACCCCGAGGTGTCGGTGGTGGTGCTGGAAAAGGGCTCCGAGCCTGGTGCACACATTCTCTCTGGCGCGGTGATGGACCCGATCGCCATGTCGGAACTGTTCCCCGACTGGCAGGAGCGCGGCGCGCCCTTGAGCCAGCCCGTGACCGGTGACGAGGTGCTGTTCCTCACTGCCACGGGGGCGCGCAAGACGCCGGCGGCGCTGATTCCCGAGTGCTTTCACAACGATGGCAACTACGTGGTCAGCCTGGGCGCAGTCACGAAGTGGTTGGGCGAGCAGGCTGAGGCATTGGGGGTCGAGATTTTTCCGGGTTTCTCCGCTGCCGGGGTGTTGTACGACGCCGAGGAGCGCGTCAAAGGGGTGGCCACGGGGAACATGGGGGTGGCCAAAGACGGTCAGCCTGGCGATGCCTTTCAGTTGGGCATGGAGCTGCTGGGTAAATACACCGTGTTTGCCGAGGGCGCACGCGGCCACTTGGGCAAGCAACTGATCGCCAAGTTCCAGCTCGACGAGGGCAAAGACCCCCAGAGCTATGCCATCGGCGTCAAGGAGCTGTGGGAGGTGCCTGCCGCACAAGCAAAACCAGGTTTGGTGGTGCATACCGCGGGCTGGCCCATGGACAACGATACCTATGGCGGGGGGTTTTTGTACCACCTGGACGGCAACAAGATCACCCTAGGGTTTGTCACGGGACTGGATTACCAGAACCCCTGGTTGAGTCCCTTTGAGGAAATGCAACGCTGGAAAACCCACCCGGCGATCAAGGCGCATTTGGAGGGTGCCAAGCGCATTGGTTATGGGGCTCGTGCGATCACGGCTGGCGGCATCTTGAGTCTGCCCAAGCTGGTGTTTCCGGGTGGCGCCCTGGTGGGGTGTGACGCGGGCACGCTCAATGCATCGCGGATCAAAGGCAGCCATGCCGCCATCAAGACCGGCATGCTGTGCGCTGAAGCGATCACCGCAGCTTTGGCGCAAGGACGATCATCCGATGAGTTGACCGCTTACGAACAAGCGTTTGAATCTAGCTGGCTGTACGCGGAGCTGCAGCGATCGAAGAACTTCAAGCAGTGGTTCAAAAAGGGCAACCGCATTGGTGCGCTCATGACCGGTATTGAGCAGTGGTTGCTGCCCAAGCTGGGGGTCAAGACGCCTCCCTGGACCTTGCACCGCCGCGAGGCCGACCACACCCGCCTCAAGCCGGCAGATGCGTGCGCAAAGATTGATTACCCCAAGCCGGACGGCAAGTTGACGTTCGACCGGCTGTCCTCGGTGTTCATGAGCAACACCAATCACGAAGAAAACCAGCCTGCGCATCTGACGTTGAAAAACCGCGACGTGCCAGTGCAGGTCAACTTGAAACGCTACGCGGGACCTGAGAGCCGCTACTGCCCTGCTGGGGTTTACGAGTTTGTGCAAAAAGAAGGTCGCGATGAGCTGGTGATCAATGCCCAGAACTGTGTGCATTGCAAAACCTGCGACATCAAAGACCCGACGCAGAACATTGTCTGGGTCACTCCCGAGGGCGGTGGCGGACCGAATTACGTCGGGATGTAATGTTCTGGCTGCAGTTCGCCTTAATTCATAGAACTCAGGGGGCATGGTGTGACAAGTAAAAAGAAAGCCACCATAGTTGGGTTCGTCGCCATCGTGTTGTGGGCCTCCATGGTGGGCCTGCTCCGTGGGGTGAGTGAGGACTTGGGACCGATTGGTGGCGCCGCAATGATCTACACCGTGGCAGCGATGTTGCTGTTTGCCACATTGGGATTGGCGCGTCTGCGTGAGTTGCCCAAGTGGTACCTGTGGTGGGGTGGCGTGCTTTTTGTGTCGTACGAACTCTGCTGGGCGTTGTCGATTGGGTATGCGACCTCTGGGCAGCAAGCGATTGAGGTCAGCATGGTCAATTACTTGTGGCCCTCTCTGACCATGGTGGCCGCCGTACTTTTCAATGGACAGCGGGCGACCTGGATGCTGTTGCCTGGATTGCTGATTTCGATCTTGGGTATCTGCTGGGTGTTGGGCGGTGAGCAGGGCGTGGACGTGCCACGCATGCTGGCCAACATTCAAGACAACCCGCTGAGCTATGGCTTGGCGCTGATGGCCGCATTGACTTGGGCGGCCTATTGCACCATCACGGCTCGGGTGACTACAGGCAAGAGTGCGATCACGCTTTTCTTTACGGTCACCGCATCGGTGCTGTGGGTGAAGTACGCCGCGACGGGTGGAGGCGCCATGAATTGGTCCAGCGGAACTGTCTTGAACTTGGTCATGGCTTCTGCCGCCATCGGTTTCGGTTACGCGGCATGGAACGTGGGCATCATGCACGGCAGCGTGAGCTTGCTCGTCGGAGCGTCGTATTTCACACCGGTGCTGTCCACCGCACTCGCAGCGGTGATGTTGAATGTGCCTCTGGCCGTCTCGTTTTGGCTGGGCGTGTTGACGGTGTGTTGTGGCGCCATCCTTTCGTGGGGGTCAACCCGTAGCCAACCTCAAGTCACCGCTTAGTGTGGAATTGCCTCGGCGCGAGCCTCAGATTTGAAACGAATTGTCGATGCAGGGTTATTGGTTGATTCTTGGGTCCGAAGTGGTTGACGAAGCGGCGCAAGCCGCCTACGTGGACCTGTGGAAGCCTATCGCAATCCGATACGGCGCCAAGATAAGCGTACTGAAGAAGGACATGGCGTTGCACGAAACCCAGGGATACTCCAGGGTGGTAGTGGTCGAGTTTGAAAGTTACAACCAAGCGTTGGCCTGCTATCACGATCCTGAGTACCAGATTGCAAAGGTGCTTGCGCTTAAAGCGTCACGCCGCGAACTGCTGATCCTGCAGGGCCAGCCGCCACGGTCCTGAAGCGCGGAGGCATAAAAGCTAGGGCAGAGTCACTTAGTCTTGCTGGACCATATCAATCATGGACGCAGTCGGTTCAAGGCAGGTAGCCCTCGGATTATGTTTTCCCCAATGGCCGCTGTTATCTAAAGCCGGCCGCTGCCCCACTACGCTAGTCTGCAACTTGACGTCTCCCTGGATTCTATTAACACCTCTTCAACCATTGCTTTTGCGGCGATCGACAGCGCCTTCCCCTTGCGCACGGCCAAGAGCACTGGTCGGCGCAGTTTCCGATCGCGGATCGGGATGGAGATCAGGCCGGCACGTTCAAAATGGAAGAGCGTGAGCTCGGGAACGATGCTGATCCCCAGGCCCTTCGCCACAAGTGCGGCGACCGTCGCCAGGTGCTCTACCTCCAATGAGTTGGCGCGAGCCGTTGTACCCACAGCCTCGAGGTGCTGCCGGACACTGCTGTTTCGCGCAAGGTGAATGACTTCCTCCCCTCGCAGTTGTGCGAGCGAGAGTGCTGGCTTGGACGCGAAGGGGTGCGACTTCGGGCAGACAAGATAGAACTGTTCGCTCCTGAGTTCCGTCACGTCGAACTCGCGCAAGTCACCACCAGCCGTGATGAGCATGTCGACACGTCCTTCACGGAGAAGCGCAAGGCCCCCGAGTGCCAGTGTGTCGAATAGCTCAATTCGAATGTTCGGATTGGCCGCGCGGAAGCGCTGGATGATTTTCGGCATCCACACGGCAGCAACCGACGGCAGTGCCGCAATCGCTACCTTTCCGATCTGGCGTGTCGCCAGATCCTTGAGGTGCGAGACCGCGTGCCCCAGGTCTTGCCGAATGCGCTCGATCTCCTGTGCGAAGACTTCTCCCTCGGGCGTGAGGGTGACGTGCCGCGTGGAGCGAGCAAACAGCGAAACCCCTGTCGCCTCTTCGATCCGCGCAATCTTCTGGCTGAACGCGCTCTGCGAAAGGTTGCATCTTTCAGCCGCGCGCGTGAAGTGCTGCGTGTGCGCCAACGCAAGAAAGGCGTCGAAGTCCCGCGTAGAGAGATTGATTGATGTCATCGATTAAACAATTCGATATTTCCATTTTACTGATTCTCACTCGAAATTTAAGATTATTCGAGAGACATAGGTGACCCCCAAAGGCACGGAGCGATCGACAATGAAATGCAATCTCCCTTTACTCATCCTGACTGAGGCGTCGCGATGAATTCGAAGGCGCAGGAACAGCCCTGGCTGCCACCGCTTCGCATAGGCTGCGGGGCCGGCTTTTCCGGTGACAGGTGGGACGCCGCCGTTCCCGTTGTGGCTGCCTTGCGCGCTAGCGGCGGCCCCGCTTTCCTCATTTTCGAAACCTTGGCTGAGCGGACCTTGGCGCTTGCCCAACTCAAGCGCAGGCAGGATCCCGATAGTGGATGGGAGCCAACACTGGAACGATTTCTGGAGCCTGTGCTACGAGACTGCATTGACGGCAGCATTCCCATCATCAGCAACTTCGGAGCTGCCAACCCGCGAGGCGCTGCGAGCCGCATCCATGCGTTGGCGGAACGGTTGCGATTACGGCCTTTAAAGGTGGCCGTTGTCGAGGGCGATGATTTGCAAGTCGGACTCACCGCTACACGGATGAACGAGCTGTTGCCTGAGTCGCTACGCGGCAAGCCGCTGGTCAGCGCGAACGCTTACCTCGGGGCGCAGGAGATCGCCCAGGCGCTTCGGAGCGGCGCCGATGTAGTAGTCACTGGTCGCGTTGCCGACCCCGCACTGGCACTGGGGCCGATCCTCGCCCACTTTGGCTGGGCTTCGGACGACTGGGACCGCCTCGCCCGCGGAACCATGGCGGGCCACCTGCTCGAATGCGGCGCCCAGGTTTGCGGGGGCTACTTCGCTGACCCGGGCGTCAAGGACGTGCCTGACATTGCCAGCGTCGGGTTCCCGATAGTTGAGATCGATCAAGACGGTGGCTTCGTTGTGACCAAACCCTCGGGCACCGGAGGGCGAGTGGACCGGCAGACGGTCATAGAGCAATTGCTGTATGAGGTTCATGACCCTTCTGCCTACCTGACACCCGACGTGGTAGCGGACATCAGCGAGGCCAATGTCGAAGAGGTAGGCAAAGATAGGGTATCCGTGAGTGGTGTGCGTGGACATGCACGCCCTGCAACACTGAAGGCGACGCTCTGCTACGAGGGTGGCTGGCTTGCCGAGGGCGAAATTTCTTATGCGGGTCCCAATGCCGCAGCTCGTGGCCGATTGGCCGCGACCATTGTCCGTGACAGGTTGCGAATTCTCGGGTTGGAAGGATTGCCCGTGCGGACGGACCTCATCGGGGTGATGAGTGTCCTTGCAGAAGACGCGGGCAGTTGGTGGGGTGTCCACGGTCCGTCGGCAACTGAAGACGTCCGCGTCAGGCTCGCCGCGGCTTGTTCCACCAAGGATGAAGCTGAAGCGGTGGTGCGGGAAGTCCTTGCGCTCTACACCTGCGGTCCGGCGGGAGGCGGGGGCGTGCGTACGCAGGTCACCCCTCGGCTGTCCAGCGACTCCTGCTACGTGCCCCGTGAATGGCTGCAAACCGGCTGGGAGTACGTCTGATGACCGTCAAATTACATTCGCTCGCGCATGCGAGAACTGGCGACAAAGGTGACCGTTCATGCATCTCATTGATTGCTTATGACGACAGTCACTGGGATGCTTTGGTCGAGCAGGTCACCGAAGCCAAAGTGGCGGAGCTTTTCGCACATCGACACCCTTCGAGTGTCAAACGCTACTTGCTGCCAAAGCTGCGTGCCATGAATTTTGTGCTCGATGACGTCCTGGATGGAGGGGTGAATGGGTCCCTTAATTTGGACACGCACGGCAAGTGCCTTTCGAGCCTGTTGCTTTCGCTTCCCATCACACTGAATAAACCCTAGGAGACATGATCATGATCATTCACAGACGCTTCGCACTGGCCGCCATCGCGGTTGCCGCCACGGTCGTCACGTCGGCGAACGCCCAGAACTTTCCCGAGAAGGGCATCACATTCATCGTCCCATTTGCGGCGGGCAGCGCAACGGACCAGCTGGCGCGCGCCCTGGGCCAGGCCGTAACAGCGGAAACCAAGCAGCCCGTGGTTATCGACAACAAACCGGGGGCCAACGCCTTCATCGGTGCCCAAGCTGCAGCCCGGGCGCCCAAGGATGGCTATACCGTGTTCATCACGACAAATACGACCCAAGCTGCCAACGAGCACCTGTACAAGAAGCTGCCGTATGACCCTGTAAGGGACTTCGAGCCAGTGACCCTTCTCAGCAAAGGTGGACAGGTGCTGGTAGTGAACAACAGCCTGCCCGTGAACAATGTGCAAGACCTGATCAAGTATGCAAAGGCAAATCCTGGAAAACTGTCCTTTGGCTCCGGGAGTTCGTCCAGCCGAATCGCAGGTGAACAGTTCAAGCAGATGACCGGAGCGTTCATCGTGAACATTCCGTACCGCAGTAACCCGCCTGCGGTGACTGACCTGATCGGCGGGCAGATCCACCTGATGTTTACGGACATGGCGACTGGCATGCCACAAGTGAAGAGCGGCAAAGTGAAGGCGCTGGGCGTCTCGACAGCCAAGCGCGTTTCGCTGGCGCCGGAGATTCCAACCATAGCCGAAGCTGGTGTGCCGGGCTACGAGAACACCTTCTGGTTCGGAGCGTACGCGCCCGCCGGTACGCCGGTTGTGGTGGTCAACCGGTTGAACGAGATTCTGACCAAGGCGAACAAGAGCGCGACGGTATCGAATTTCTACGGCAGTGTCGGCTTCGAGGCGCTCACCAGTACGCCCGACGAACTGCGCAAGTTCCAAGCCGGCGAATCCCAGAAGTGGGGAAAGATCGTTAGCGCTGCTGGCATCCAGAAGGAATGAGGGAAATCATGTCATTTATCGCACGTATCGCGATCGGTTCAGCCGCTTTGTTGGGGCTGGTGGCATGCACGACGGGGCCTTCCGCGCCGCATGTGTCGCAGTCCGCACCGCAGCCTTGCCTAGATTCCAGTCTGGCAAATCTTCGGCTCAGTGGTGCAAACATTCATTCGGTCTCTCCCATTCCGGCCAATGGCTACGTGCCGCAAGGGCAGAATGCCGCCATACCGCAGCTTCCTGCATTTTGCCTCGTGAAGGGTGACGCGCGTCCAACGAGCGACTCTTTGATTAACTTCGAGCTCTGGATTCCGGCGACCGGTTGGAATGGGAAGTTCGTTGTGACGGGGAATGGTGGCTACAGCCCTGTGCTGCGTCGTGGCGACATGGCATATGCAATTCGCCAAGGGTATGCCGTCATGGGCGGCGATACAGGGCATCAGGTGTCGGATCCCAACAGCATGGACTGGGGCGTCGGTCATCCGGAGAAGATTCGGGATTGGGGTTCTCGTTCGATCCATGCGATCACCGGGCCTGGCAAGTCCGTGATTGCCACGCTCCAGGGCAAACCGGTGGCCCGGTCCTATTACTACGGTTGCTCCACTGGCGGTCATCAAGGCTACGCTGAAGTCCAGCGTTATCCGGGCGACTTCGACGGCGTCATTGCAGGCGCCCCGGGTAACAACCGTGTCGCGCTCAATGCGGAGTTTCTCTGGCGCTTCCAGTCGAATCGGAAGCCGAATTCCAGCACCCTGATCCTGACCCCTGCAAAAGCATCGCTGATCACAGCGAAGGCGGTTGAAGCGTGTGACACGCTGGATGGTGTGCGCGACGGCGTCATTGCAGATCCGCGCCAGTGCACCAAGGAGAAGTTCAATGTTGCGTCACTCCAATGCCGAGGTGCAGATGGCGCCGATTGCTTGACAGCGGAGCAAGTGACGGCCGCTCAAAAGATTTACGAGGGGCCGAGAAATTCGAAAGGTCCGATCTACCCTGGCCCCATGGTGGGGACGGAGAGTGCCTGGCCTTCCTACTGGGGTACGACCGATGCTGTACGTGCGGACTTCTGGGGTCTGTGGCACTTCAATGATCAGAAGTGGAACTCCTGGACGTTCAACTACGACACCGACTACGCGGCCGCGCTGGCGCGGCTGGGGCCTCTGGTTGATCAGGTGAATCCGGACCTCAGCACCTTCAAGGCGAGGGGTGGAAAGCTGATTGCTTATCACGGTTGGGGAGACGCTGTCGTGAGCGCCCTGGACACCATCGACTACTTCGAGCAGGTCAGAAAACGACAGGGAGAATCGACCAGCAGCTTCTTCCGACTGTTCATGGCTCCAGGGTTGGCTCATTGCCAAGGTGGAGCGGGCCCGACTGTGTTCGGGAATCATGGCAACCAGGCACCGAATCCTACTCCGGAAAACGACCTGCTCATGGCCCTGGATCGCTGGGTCGAGCGGGGCGTGGCCCCCGATGCCATCATCGCGTCGCAGGTGAGCGGCACAACCGTGACATCTACGCGGCCCATATGCGTGTATCCAGCGAAAGCGGTTTACAAGGGCAGTGGAAGCACGAGTGACGCCGCAAACTTCATGTGTCGCTGATTTCGCAGCGAGTTCAAGCGCTTGAGAGCAATTGCTGGGGTAGCCACTTGCGTCGCTTCCTCTGCAAATCATGCGCTTCAGTAGCAAGCCGGAGGGCGAGTACAGCCGCCTAACAGTTTGAGATTTGAAAATTCCCCAGTTACTCCAATACGTGAGACTTCCGTGAATTTAAGACTCATCTCTCTCTCTTCACTGCTTGTCACGCTTACAGCCATCGCGCCCTTCGCTCAGGCTCGGGTTGCCCGCATCGTCGTCGATAAAGTCGAGAAGCTGGCGGACGGAAGTGCCTATGAAGTCTTGCGCGGCCGCGCGTTCGGCACACTAGACCCCGGCGCGCCGGGAAACGCCGTCATCACCGACATTCAGCTCGCGCCGAAGAACGCGCAAGGTCAGGTGGAGTACGTGACGACCTTTGCTCTGCACAAGCCGGTGGACATGTCCAAGGCAAGTGGCGTGCTCTGGTACGAATTCGTGAATCGCGCGCGGCCTCTCACGACTTTCAGCAGCATGGCGCCTTATGGCCACGTCACGTTGATGAATGGGTGGCAAGGTGATATCGCTCCGACCAATGTGAACTACACCATCCAGGTGCCCGTGGCACGCAATGCCAATGGTTCACCGGTGACGGGCACAGTCTTCGCACGGCTCGCCGATGTGCCGTCAGGAACTACTTCGCGCCCCCTCGCGATGCTCGCCAATGCTATTCCGTATGACGCCGCGTCCCTCGACACGAGCGCTGCGAAGCTCATCACCAAGCGTTCTGAGAAGCGGAGCGGTGAGAGCTCCGGGATCGAAACTGTCCCGGCGTCGGACTGGGCATTCGCGGATTGCACTAGCACGCCGTTCCCAGGGAAGCCGCATCCCCGCATGATTTGTTTGAAGAGCGGATTCGATCCGAAACTGCTCTATGAAGTCACCTATCAAGCGAAGGATCCCCTGGTACTGGGTGTGGGGCTGGCCGCAATGCGGGATGTCGCTTCCTTCTTCCGGTACGAGGTGCGCGACAGTGTAGGCACCGCGAACCCCGTCGCGGGTGCCCTGAAGTGGTCGATCGGTCATGGGACCTCCCAGTCTGGCAATGCGCTCAAGACATTCCTGCTGCAGGGGTTCAACCAGGATGAAGCCGGGCGCATCGTGTTCGATGGCGCGAACCCGCACATTGCCGGGCGACTCACGGCCGTTAACGTCCGCTTCGGGCTACCCAGTGGCTCCGGAACGCTGTATGAGCCAGGTGGGGAAGGAGTTCTGTGGTGGACGCCAACCCGCGATCCTGCCCGTGGACGCACAGAAGCCAGTCTGCTCGACCGGTGCCGGGCGACGCGCACATGCCCTAAGATTTTCGAAACCTTCGGTTCTGCGGAGTTCAATGCACGCCTGATGACCGTCGCCCTCACAGGGACGGATGCGAAGGTCGATCTCCCGTTGCCAGCGGATGTCCGGCGTTACTACTTCCCGGGAACCACGCACGGTGGTGATGATAAGGGCGGATTCACTCACGCACCCTCCGCCCTTGCTGCATGCGTCATGGCCAGAAACCCCGTTCCCGAACGGGAGCAGATGGCTGCACTTGCGCAGGCACTCGTCGATTGGGTCAGCCGAGGTGTGGAGCCGCCGCCCAGCAGCTACCCGCGTCTCTCTGACAACCAGCTCGCGGCAAACAACGCTCATGCGATGGGCTGGCCTGCGATTCCCAACGCGCCTGGCCCTGACGGAATGGCAATCGGTCTAATGAACTACGACTTCGGTCCCAACCTGGACGTCAACGAGTTCCGGGGCGTGCTGTCTCAGTGGCCGCCAGCGATAAACGGCACGATTCCTTCGCTGATGCCGAAGGTGGATGCCGACGGCAATGAAACATCCGGCCTCCCCGCTGTCCAGCACCAGGCGCCACTCGGAACCTACACAGGATGGAACGTTACGAAGGCCGGATTCTTCCAGGGCCAGCCCTGCGGTGGCGGGCTGACCGGGGGATACATCCCATTCGCGAAGACCCGTGCGGAACGCGCGGCTTCGGGTGATCCGCGTTTGTCGCTGGAGGAGCGTTATGGCTCTCAGCAAGGCTATGTGTGCACCGTTCGCAAGGCGACCGAGCGGGAAGTCGCACGCCGCCTTCTGCTGCCCCACGATGCGCGGAGGTTGATCGCGGAGGCCAGCGCCGCTGCAATCCTGCCAGATGAAGCCCCCAACCCCGAATCGGCTGCCGTTGTCGCGCGCCTTTGTAACTGAAGAAACCGATGATGAAACTCCTCCTGCCCCTTATTGCAGCCGCAGCCGTTGCCGCCTGCTCGAGCATGCCTTCTTCGACGTCACAGCCCTTGACTCGGATCATGCCGCCGACGGATTGCAAGGCGATGGTTGGCACCGATCGCAACGCCGAGCTCCCTGGTTACCTGTTGCCGCAGGCCAATGGAAAAACCCAGTGCGTTCCTCTACTCGTGACTGCGAACAAGCGGCCCTCAGGCTATGCGGGAGACTACTATGTCAATGAGTTCACCGACGCGAAGCTTAAAGAGCGTTGGCTCGCCTGCAAGGCGGACGCGGCCTGCTTCAAGCGCGTCAACGATCAGATACAACGTTGGCTTCCTCCGAACAAGGAGCGGGCCACCCGCGTCACAGGCATGGTCGACCCGGTCGGCAAGATCGACAGTGACGGAAACGTCAATCTGCGCGACATTCGCAAGCCGGGCTTCTTCGCCAAGGACCCCTATCGGGAGGCCGTAGCAGAAGCCGATGGCCGTACTTCTGTGGTGGAGTTTACGGTCCCGCGCGACCCGCTGGAGCGTCTCAAGCTGAATATGCCCGGCGACATAAAGCTGCGTGGCTGGTACGTGGCGGGCAGCGGAGTTGACGATGGGCGGGGTGGGCGCACGCGTGCACTCGTCATCATGAGCGCTGGTGGTGGCGGTCAGCTCACGGCGATCCAGCATCCCGACGACACTATCGTGACGGTGAATCCCACGACGCGCCAATTCACTACCAGCCGCTATCCAAGTGCCAGGACCGAAGGCATGGGTATGCGCACATACCGCGACCACTTGTACGCGTTGCATCGCGCAGGCTTCGATGTGCTTGCCTATGACCGCCGTGGCGAAGGTCTCTCTGGTGGGTTCAGCGACACGAACACGCTGGAGCAGAGCGAAGACATCTTCCGTGTTCTTGAGCAAATGGACACGGGGCGCGGCATGCGCATGCTTTCGCCGACCGGCGAATTCCTTGAAGGATCTGCCGCAGCTGGCAAGTTGCTGGCCGGCATGCAGTCGCGCCAGATACCGATGTTGCTTCTTGGCTATTCCCGTGGGTCCATGACGACCGGCTGGGCCATGACAAAGAACTACGTTGGCGGCTGCAGCTACGACATGCCCACTGTGACCTGTTCGCAGCCGAAGGATTATACGAACATTAAGGGGGCGATGCTGTACGCGAGTTTCGTCAGCGGCGCGGGTTACCTCCCCGAGGCACGCGACCTTGCGGACAGGAACCTGTTTCTGGGTGGCATGGCCGCAGACAACTACGTCGCTTTCTATCCCAACTCCGCTGTGTTGGCGAACATGAACCGCTGGCCCGCCGCGTTCTTCGCCAAGGGCCTGTGGGACCGGGCTGAGAGCCTGGAGGGAACGATCGCTGCGTACGATCGTATCAAGGGCCTCAAAGAGATCGTGGTCGTTCGTGGACCACACACGATGGAGACCTGGCCCACGGTGGAGATCGATCGCGTGCGCGACCGAATGGTGGAGTTTGCAAAAGCGACCATCCAAAACCGATCGAGCGTGCCGGGCGCAAAGCCTTGGGCGAACATCAAGGAACTGGTGGCTACTACTCCGGATGTGTGGGAGCCTTCGTCGCAGCCCAGGTGAGGCTCACAATGCAGGGAGGGCTCAGTTGAGGGGCGTGTCCGAATTTTTGTGTAAACGGGTCGGACTTCAATTGACGGAGATGCGGTCTCCGAATTGAATGGTAAACCGGGTCAGCGCAGCCTTCCAATCCCGGATGGGCATGGTCCACTTCTGGCTGATGTTGCGCAGGGCCAGATAGAACAGCTTGGTCAGTGCCTCGTCACTGGGGAACGAGCCCCGATTCTTGGTCAGCTTCCTCAGGCTCATGTTCACCGACTCGATGGCGTTGGTGGTGTAGATGACCTTGCGGATTTCCGGCGGGTAGTCAAAGAACGGGATGAGCCGGCTCCAGTTGCGCCGCCAAGACTGGCCGATGGGCAGGTACTCTGCATCCCAGCGCGTCTCGAATTCCCCGAGCATCAGCTCGGCCTCCTCGACGGTGGCGGCCGTGTAGATGCGACGCAGGTCGGCCGCCACTTCTTTGCGACGCTTCCACGACACGTAGTTCAGGCTGTGACGCACCATGTGAACGATGCACAGTTGCACCACCGCTTTGGGGAATACCGCCTCAATCGCGTCGGGGAAACCTTTGAGCCCATCGACGCAGGCGATGAAGATGTCCTGCAAACCCCGGTTGCGCAGCTCGGTCACGACCTGCAGCCAGAACTTGGCTCCCTCGGTCTGGGCCAGCCACAGGCCCAGCACCTCCTTGTCGCCCGCCATGGTGATGCCGATGGCCAGGTACACCGCCTTGACCCGCACCGCGCCCTCGCGCACCTTCACATGGATGCAGTCCAGGTAGACGATGGGGTAAATCGGCTCCAGCGGGCGGGCCTGCCAGGCCTTGTCCTCGTCGGCCACGGCATCGGTCACCGAGGAAATCAGGCTGGGCGAGACCTCAGTGCCATACATCTCTTCGAGGTGGGCCTGTATCTCGCGCACCGTCATGCCACGGGCGTACAGCGAGATGATTTTGTCGTCGAAGCCTGCCCAGCGGGTCTGGTGCTTGGGGATGAGCTGGGGCTCGAAGCTGCCATGGCGGTCGCGGGGCACCTCAATGGGCAGTTCACCGAAATCGCCCTTGAGCGTCTTCTTGCTCTTGCCGTTGCGGGTGTTGCCAGCGGGGTTGGCCACTGCTTCGTTGCGTTGGAGGCCCAGGTGCTCGGTCAGTTCGGCATCAAGGGCTCGTTCGACCAGCAACTTGGTCAACTGCTTGAGCAGGCCGTTCTCGCCGATGAGGTCTTCAGGTTTCTTGTAGTTGGCCAGCAGGCCAGACAGCAGTTCTTCGGGTACGTCGTGTTTCTTGGTGCTCATTGTGCTTACGGACAAGCCGGCTTGCGCCGGCGGTTGATTGTCCGTTTACACAAAATTCTGCACACCCTCATCCCTCGTCCACAGCTGGTAGGCTCGTGGGATGAGTGAGACCGTGCGCCCAAAGGCCAAGTACAAGACGACCAACTGGGCCACCTACAACGCCGCCCTCAAAGCCAGAGGCTCACTGACCATCTGGCTCGACCGCGACATGCAATGGCTGGCCACACCCAGCGGCAAGCGCGGTCGCCAGCGCACCTTCAGCGAAGCGGCCATCCAGTTTTGCCTGAGCATCAAAAGCCTGTTTGGTCTGGCCCTACGCCAAAGCTTGGGTCTGGTCGAAAGCCTGCTGCGCCTAGCCGGTCTGGACTGGCCGGTGCCAGACTTCAGCACCGTCAGCCGCCGTCAGCAAACCCTCAAGGTGCAATCGTCCTACCGGCCCATGCGCACGGCGCTGGATTTGCTGGCAGACAGTACCGGCATCAAGTTTCTGGGTGAAGGGGAATGGAAGCGCAAGAAGCACGCCGCCGAGTACCGACGCCAGTGGCGCAAGGTGCACCTGGCCATCAATGCCCACACGCTAGAGGTGCGGGCCATCGAAGTCACCGACAACAGCGTGGGGGATGCGCCAATACTGCCTGAGTTGCTCGGGCAGATACCGGCTGATGAAACCATCGGCAGCGTTAGTGGGGACGGCGCTTACGATACCAAGGCCTGCCACGCGGCAATAGCCCGTCGACAAGCGGAGACAGTGATTCCACCGCGCAAGAACGCCCAACTGTGGAAGGTTAAACACATGGGCGACCTCGCTCGCAACGAGGCGGTGCGCGCTTGCCTGCGACTGGGCCGGCGTTTATGGAAGAAGTGGAGTGGCTATCACCGGCGCAGCCTGGTGGAAACCAAGATGCATTGTTTCAAACGGCTGGGTGAGCGGGTCATGGCCAGGACGTTTGAGCGGCAGGTGGCCGAACTGCACGTTCGCGTGGCGCTTCTCAACCGTTTCACGCAACTCGGGCGCCCGGCCACGGTACCCGTGGCGACCGTGGCATAACTGCGTCCGGGGCTGGGGTAATTCCGTTCCGAATCACGTTTGTGCAACAGAGCCATGTGCCATCCTGTCTGTGGGGAGTTCTTGATGGTTTCGGTCGGGGTGACTCAATGACGCAAGACTCCGCTGGAGTGAACTACCAGTTCAATCAAGAAGCCAGTTCGTTTGGGCGACAGATCAACCAATTGATGTCTTTGCTGCCTCGCTGTGCAGCCAAGACAGGAACGCCTCCACCGCTGGCCTTTTGGCGTGACGTTGAGGGTATACGGCGAAGTGTGCCTTGACGCGTATCGCCATCTTCAAGCCAAAAACCGCCTTGAGCTTCCCTTCGGCCAGATGCCCGCCAGCGTTCACTGCACTTTCGAGTGCCACGCCCAAGCCTTGTGTAGCGGCGTCCAGCGACATCTGGGCACGGTCAAACCTCACGGGGAATCGGTCTGGCGCATGCAGATTGGTGTACCGGGCGAACCAGTCAGACCACTGCACGATGCTCACATTGCTTTGGATCAACGGTACTTCCAGCAACTGTTCAACTCGTTTCAGCTGGTGCTCCTTGATGAACGCCGGACTTGCCAGTGGCACGATGGATTCCTCAAAAAGCGGCTCGACCACCAAATCACCCCATTGCGGAATGCCATAGCGCAAGTCAATGTCGGCTTGGCCGAGCGCAAAGTCACTGGGCGTGTGGGCCGCTGACAGGTTCAGCGAGATGTCA
>JACCDQ010074791.1_pt1 | contig 20618 bp, 18 predicted proteins | sample 7446031 | NCBI WGS metagenome assembly JACCDQ01 (sample SAMN15323442, study PRJNA562643) | freshwater metagenome | isolation source: river surface water | place: USA:Blue River Watershed | collected 2017-08-17
ACGACTTCATTAAGGAAATTACTTTTACTCAGAGCACCTCCAAAATAGTCATTTTTTAAGAGCGTTTGGTTTAAACTTTGCCATGTTGCAGCATACTGCTGAAAAGGAGCATTGGGGAATTTCGTATAAGAAAGTTCAAATTCTAAACTTGCCACATAGTCGTTGATGGTTGTAATAAAAGGTTCTTCTTTTAATGCAGGGACATGTTGCATCGCCCATCTAAAGTTGTCGGTTCGTACATTTAAGGTTTCTGTAGTGCCTTGTGTAACAGTACCACTCTTAGAAACTCCTCCTGAGCTATTCAACGTAATGTTCATTGTACCAGACTCTTTCGTATTTAGTACAAAAGGCTCATATCCTTGTGATAGTTTTCGATACTCAAAGTACTCAGGAATGTTGACTGAAAATTCGCTCCATACGGTAGGAATTTCTCGCTGAAATTGCCAATCACGGAAATTATAGTAGAAGTCTGAGGTGATGGTATAACTGTATTCGATGATGGAACCTTCTTTTACCTTCGGGAAAGTAAAACGTTTTTTTGTTCGGTTCTCACTGATTTTATCAGTAAATACAGCGTCTTTGTTGAGTTTTTCCTTGACAACTTGCCCGTTTTCAAGATTATACGTCATCCCTTTGAGGTCATAAAAATCTTCTTTGTCAGAGCTACTGCTACTATGCCAAAGAGAGACTACAACAGTAGCGTTATCATAGCCTGATTTTTTTAAGATTTTGATACGACAATGACGTTCATAAATTACCTGAAAATCTCCTTTGCTTTGGTTATAACTAAACCGAGCATTTCCTACATCAAATAAGACCACGGCTGCTGCTGAACTGTCTTTTTCGTAGGTGTTTTGTTGTAAATCAGGAATTTCTATTTTGCCAAACTTTGTATTAGGAGCTTGCGAAAAACTTCGCATAGAAAAGTAAAGTACTGTAACTACAAGAGTACAGACAACACGTAAGGAAACTTTAGGTGTCATAATAGTTAAGCAGGTTGTTTGTTAAAATTGGTTTATTTAAATGCAACTTAGGGAAGTAATTTGAAAAAATGAAATTTGAATGTCTAAAATATAGGGGCATTTGGCCGATTTCTTTCTTTATAAAGGTAAGTGGACGAATGGATAGGTAGAATTGGTAGTAGCGTTTGAGTAGTTTTTCGCTAATTTACTTGTGATAAATAGCATTATATAAAGATTGTGTTGGTGCTTTTTTTGAATATATGTGTTATTTTAAAGAAAACACTTAATTTGAACCCTCTAATTCTGAAACACAATGCCGGTAATAGAAAACGCTGATTATCAAGCTCCCTTATGGCTATTTAATGGTCATTTACAGACCATTTATCCTTCTCTTTTTCGTAAAGTCGATGGTATCATCTACAAGCGTGTCCGTATTTCAACCCCCGATAATGATTTTTTGGATATTGATATGCGTGCTTCAAAGGAAGGGGAGCAGTCAACTTCCTTGGTTATCCTGTCGCACGGACTAGAAGGGAGCTCTGGCGGGCAGTATATCAAAGGGATGGTCAGCTTATTGAATAAAGAAGGCTTTGATTGTTGGGCGTGGAATTTCAGAGGTTGTTCGGGAGAACCTAACAAGCAACTGCGTTTTTACCACAGCGGAGCAACCGATGATTTGGGATTAGTCGTTGATAAAGCTAAGGCTTTGTATAAGAATATTTATCTGATTGGCTTTAGTTTAGGAGGTAATTTAACCCTCAAGTATTTGGGTGAACAGGCCGAAAATCTTTGTCCTGAAATCAAAAAAGCAGTCACATTTTCAGTACCTTTGCACCTTGCTGGCAGTAGCAATCGACTCGCACGCTGGGACGATTGGGTTTATACCAAACGATTTAATCGGAATTTAGCCAAGAAAGTCAGGGCAAAAGCTCCGTTTTTTCCGAAGGAATTAGACGTTACTAAATTAGACAAAATCAAGACCTTACGTGATTTTGATGAATACTATACTTCGCAGTTACACGGGTTTAACGATGCGTTAGACTATTATACAAAAAGTAGCTCGATTCATTTTATTGATAAAATTGCAGTACCTACCTTGATTATTAATGCTAAAAATGACCCTTTTCTATCAAAAGAATGTTTCCCTTTTGAACAGGCTGCCAAGCTAGAAAAAGTCTTTTTTGAAGCTCCAGCAACAGGCGGACATTGCGGCTTTTTTCCTGTTAAGTACGAAGGAGTTTTATGGTCTGAACAAAGAGCCTTAGCATGGCTACGTTTGTAGTGAATAGGCGTTTCTCATATATTCTTTTCAAAGTCAATAATTTAAACGACACAAAATTATGACAAGTATAAATTTAGATACCCAAAATGACAGATACTTAATATCTATTGATAAAGCAGTATTTGATAAAGAATGGTTACTTAAACTTCTTGAAAATTTGAGAATTGAGGAATTAACTCAAAAGTTTGATTTTGATGAAGATATTGAAGATTTAGGAGAGGAAATTAAGGCAGATTGGTGGGCTAAAAACAAACAACGCTTTATCAATGAATAGGAAAGTTGTTGTAGTCGATACAAATATTATCTTCAAAGCACTACGCCTTAAAAACTCCTTTATAAGAAGAGTATTAAACCAAGAGTATTTTCATTTTTATGCTCCCAAATTTCTACTGGTGGAGATTTTCAAACATAAGGAAAAGATTTTGAAAAATAACACTCAATTAGAAGATGAGTTTTATGAGTATCTGAATCTGTTACTCCAGAAAATAACCTTTGTAAATGAAGATATCGTTTCGATAGGTAATTATTTGGAAGCGTATAGACTTTGTAAAGATATTGATGAAAAGGATGTTCCTTTTATTGCTCTCGCACTAGAACTAGAGTGTGATTTGTGGACTTTTGATGAACCCATTAAAAAAGGCTTAATTGCAAAAGGATACAAACACTTTTTTGAATTAGAATAACTTAATACCGACAATAAAGGCTAATGCTCAAGGGCATATAACCGATAGCTATATATTTACTTCATCAATTTTTATAAAAGATAAAACGTAATATTTAAGCATTACAATACGATAAATGTTAACTAAAACAGCAGAACAACCAGTAAATTTCGTCATTGATTTTGACAGTACTTTTACGAAAGTAGAAGGACTTGACGAACTCGCTGCCATCGCTTTGGCAGGAAACAAGGATAAAGACAAAATTGTCGGAGAAATCAAGTCCATCACCGATAAAGGGATGTTGGGTGAAATTGGTTTCGCAGACTCTTTGAAGGCTCGTGTGGCATTATTACCTGCCAACCGTTCGCACGTGGATGAATTAATTGAGTTTTTGATGGGACAAATTTCCCCTTCTTTTGCTCGTAACAAAGAATTTATCAGTCAGAATGCGGAGCATATCTACATTGTTTCAAGTGGTTTTAAAGACTTCATTGTTCCAGTAGCTGTGTCGATGGGTATCAAAGCAGAAAACGTGTATGCCAACTCTTTTGTGTATGATGCAGAAGGAAACATTACAGGTTTTGATGATACGTGTGCTTTGTCGAAAGACAAGGGTAAAGTTATTTTACTGAACGAGTTAAATCTTCAAGGAGAAATTTATGCAATCGGCGACGGTTATACCGACTACGAAATGCGTGAAGCAGGTCTTGCTTCTAAATTCTTTGCGTTTACTGAAAATGTAGAACGCCAAAAGGTAGTTGAAAAAGCAGACGAAGTAGTGGCATCGTTCGACGAGTTTTTATATATCAACGGCTTGTGTCGTTCTCAGTCGTTTCCAAAATCTAAAATCAAAGTTCTTTTACTAGAAAACGTTCACCCGAAAGCGGTTGCAGCTTTCAAAACAGAAGGTTTCCAAGTGGAATTATTAAAAGGAGCATTGGATGAGGACGAATTGATTGAGAAAATCAAAGGAGTGTCTATCCTTGGTTTACGTTCAAAAACTAACCTTACCAAGAAAGTATTAGACCATCCAAACGCTAGTCGTTTGATGGCAGTAGGTGCATTCTGTATCGGTACTAACCAGATTAACTTACAAGAATGTGAGCGTCGTGGTATTGCCGTATTCAATGCTCCTTATTCAAATACACGTTCGGTAGTTGAAATGGCGATTGGTGAAATGATTATGTTGACTCGTGATTTAGTAACGAAGTCAAACAAAATGCACGAAGGTGTTTGGGACAAATCAGCAACCAACTCATTTGAAATCAGAGGTAAAAAATTAGGTTTAGTTGGTTACGGAAGTATCGGTACTCAATTGTCTGTTATTGCAGAGGCATTGGGTATGCAAGTATATTTTTACGATGCAGTAGATAAATTGGCTTTAGGAAATGCGAAAAAATGTAAGTCATTAGACGAACTTTTAGGCATTGCTGATTTCATCTCGATGCACGTAGATGGTCGTAAAACTAACTCAAATATCATCGGAGAGCGTGAATTTGCGTTGATGAAAGACAACGTGATTTTCTTGAACCTTTCTCGTGGTCACGTAGTTGATATTCAAGCCTTAGTAAATGCCTTGAAATCGGGTAAGGTATGGGGAGCAGCCGTGGACGTATTCCCTTACGAGCCAAAAACAAATGACGAAGCTTTCGTGAATGAATTACGTGGGTTGCCAAGAGTAATTTTAAGCCCACACGTAGGTGGTTCGACAGAAGAAGCTCAAGCAAATATTGGTGAGTTTGTTCCAAGTAAATTATTGCAATTTATGAACAACGGTAGTACGTATGGTTCTGTCAACTTCCCAGAGATTCAATTACCAGCTTTGGAAGATGCACACCGTTTGTTACATACACACCAAAACGTGCCAGGTATCTTAGCGAAAATCAACAATGTTTTTGCAAAATACAACGTCAATATCAAAGGTCAGTACTTGAAAACAACCAACGAAATCGGCTATGTAATTACCGACGTAGCGAAAGAATACGCCGACGAAATCGTAGCAGAATTGAAAGCACTCGACAATACAATTAAGTTTAGAATGCTGTATTAAGATAAGCATCACAAAACACCTTATATTTGTGCCACGAAAGTGGCACAAATCATTTATACCCATTTTGTTTTGTGGCTGTTTACTTATTGAACAAGATTAATGAATTAACCATATATGCGTAAAACATACTTTACTCCCGGCCCTGCCGAATTGTACCCTACGGTAGAACAACATTACCGTGATGCTTTCGACCAACAGTTAGGTTCTATTTCTCACCGTTCTCAGAAATTCCGTGATATTTACAAACATACGGTAGAACAGCTTCGTATCTTGATGGATATTCCTGAGTCTTCTGGGATTTTCTTTACGGGTTCTGCAACGGAAATCTGGGAGAGAATTATCCAAAGTACGGTAGAGCATGAAACATTTCACTTGGTAAATGGCTCGTTTTCAAAGAAATTTTACGATTTCTCGAACGAGTTACAACACCACGCTCATAAGTTTGAAAAACCTTTTGGCGAAGGATTTGACTACGCTGAAATTACCGTTCCAGAATATGCTGAATTGATTTGTACAACAGCCAATGAAACGTCTTCAGGTGTACAAATGCGTCCAGCAGAAATTCATAAATTGAAGCGTGCCAATAAAGATAAATTGGTATGTGTCGATATGGTTTCTTCGGCTCCATATCCTGACTTAGATTTCAACACGATTGACTCGGCTTTGTTTTCGGTACAAAAGTCATTCGGGATGCCTGCGGGGTTAGGTTGTTGGATTGCCAACCAAGCGATGTTGGATAAAGCTTCTAAAATTCTTGAAAGTGGTGCTTCTATCGGAACGTATCACTCGTTGCCATCGCTTTGGAAAAACTACGAAAAATACGAAACACCAGAAACGCCGAACGTAATGGCGATTTATGTGTTAGGTAAAGTCGCCGAAGATATGAATAAAATTGGCGTTTCGACGATTCGTAAGGAAACAGAAAAGAAAGCGAAAGTACTTTATGACTTTGTTGAAAAAAGCGATTATTTAGATATTTTTGTTAAAAATCCAGAGCATCGTTCACAAACTGTTGTGGTGGTGAACGTAAATGAAAAATCTCCTGCTGATATTATCAAACAAGTGCAAGCGGAGGCAAATATGGTTATTGGTTCTGGTTATGGTAGTTTCAAGGACTCGCAATTACGTATTGCGAATTTTGCAGCCGTTAACTTAGAGCAAGTAGAACAATTAATAGACGTATTAAAAACAATATAGTCTTGAAAAACAAAGCCTTGTAGAAGCCATCAACAAGGCTTTGTTTTTGTCAAAAGTAGATTAACCATTTTAAACACGATTAAACCTTGAATACACAGACATCAACAAAACCACTTCGTTGGGGAATCATCGGTTGTGGTAAAATAGCGGTACAATTTGCAGAAGATTTAATTGCTCATGTTCCCAATGCAGTGCTTAGTGCGGTTGCTTCTCGTAGCCTTGATAAAGCAACGGCTTTTGCACAACGTTTTGAAGCCTCTCATGCCTTTGGAACTTACCAAGCGATGCTTTCGAGTGGAACAATTGATGTGGTTTATATTGCAACGCCACACGCTCAACACCACGAAAATACGTTGATGTGTTTAGAAGCAGGTATTCCTGTGTTGTGTGAAAAAGCGTTTGCTATTAATACCGCAATGGTAAAAGAAATGGTGGCTAAGTCGCAAGAAAAACAACTCTTTTTGATGGAAGCCATCTGGACAAGATTTCATCCAGCCATTAATCAGATTGAAGCGATTATCAAGGAGGGACAAATTGGGGAGATTAAGCACATCGTTGCAGATTTTGGATTTAAAGCAGACCCAGATCCAGCAAGCCGTTTGTTTAATCCAGAACTAACAGGTGGTTCGTTATATGATATTGGTATTTATCCACTGTTTATCAGTAAGTTATTGCTAGGAAAGCCTGCGGAGGTTAAAGCAGTGGCAACGTTTACCGAAACGGGAGTTGATATGAATTGTGCTGTATCGTTGGCGTTTGAAGGGGGGGCAACGGCTTCTTTATTCTCTACATTGGCAGCTAAGACAGATACTACCTGCACCATTTATGGAACTAAAGGGAAAATCCATATTCATGGACGATTCCATGAGACTTTTGGTTTTACCTTAACTGTAGAGGGGCAAGAACCAATAGTATTCCAGACAGAAAGAAAAGGAAATGGCTACAGCTATGAAGCTATTGATGTACAACGTTGTTTGAAAGAAGGACGTATAGAGAATGATCGTTTACCACTTCAATTTAGCATTGAACTAATGGAGTTGATGTGTGAGATTCGAAGCCAGATAGGGCTGGTCTATCCACAAGAAAAGTAACCAAAAAAGCTCGGCGATCACCGAGCTTTTTTATTGAAAATACCTGAGCGGATTGCTATATTAATAATGAAAGTGAATTTTATTTATAAAGAGTATTCAAGGCGATAATATCGCTTGCAGAGAAGGGAACATCGCTGCCTGCACATGAAAGCATCCATGATTTATAGTCGATAGTTGATGGAGTTCCTGGGATTAATACAGCTCCCATCGTACTAGCTCCTTCATTACCTCCTCCACAAACTCGAGCCATGTAATCGGTATGTCTAAATCCAATAGCGTGTCCGACTTCGTGAGCTAATACCGTTGCTACAAAACCTAATTTAGGAGTCGCACTGAAAGTGCCTGTTTTGATACGTACAGAAGAGTATGGATTTCCTGTAAGGTTCGGATAGCCCGAAACGCCTAATACTCCAGCAGGGAGTGTTTCATCTTGAGTAATATTGATGTTAGGAGTTCCAGAAGTAATTCGTTGAAAAGTGATTTTAAGTCCAAGAGCGTTATAACGTTTAATCATTTCGTCTGTTCCTGAAATAAAAATAGCAGGAAGCGTTGTCGCTACTTTGATGGTAATAACACGTGGAAGATTTTTAACTAGGCGAGTTGTGCGGTACTGCTCTTCAGTTGGAGCATTTTTTTCATACGAAAGTGCGTTACTTTTTAAATCAGCATCCGTCAAAATAACGTCTTTCTCAACAAGGATACCATCTTTTACTTTTACAGCACCAGTTGGGTTGAAACCAAGATTTTTAATTGATTCGATAGTACTAGCACTGATGTCGTTACTAGTAAGAGTTGCATCGGTGATAACATCCGATTCGATTTTAGAACAAGAAGATAATAAAACGATAGATGCAAATAGGCAGAACTTGCCTAATGAAGTAAAGGAATTAATCATGGGAAATCATCTTTTAAAGTAAGGAATAACAAAACATCATAAATTTCAAAAAGTAAGATATAACGAAAAGGGTACGTTATATATCACTAGATTCATATCTCTAAACAGCTTCACTTTTCAACTTATATTTTGAGGGAAGTAAAATATAAGCATCCAAATGGAACGCTTAGAATGTTTTAAATTATACTATCTTTAGACGATGATTGCGGAATACGCTGTTTTAACTGATATAAAAGTAACAATAATTTCAATAAATCCAAAGTTTATTTAATTTATTGAAATGAGAAACGTATAGTAATAATATAGGAATAGTCTAAGCGTATAGCAATAAAAAATATTTTTATACGTTATTTTTAAATTGCTGATTGTTAGGTTATTGTATTTTTAATGAACTTAATAATCTTATACGTTATAAATAAAAAAAGTCATTTTTTCGAAATCTCGAAAAAATGACTTTTTTTATTTACTTAACACGTTGTTCTTATTTGTATAATGCTTTAAGTGATGCAATATCCATAACAGAGAAGGGAACATCAACAGCACCACCACATGAAATCATCCAAGAACCGTAGTCAATAGCAGTGGGCGTACCCGGAATTAGGATAGCTCCTTGTGTTCCAGCTTTTTCATTTACTCTGTCACATACACGAGCAAAGTAATCTGTGTGTCTAAAGCCGATACAATGACCCATCTCATGAGCTAATGTACTGGCTACATATCCTACGTTTGTAGTATTATTAAACGTCGTTGTCTTGATTTTGATATATCCATAAGGACTTCCGTAGGAGTAAGGGAATCCTGACGTTGCTAAGGTACCTTTTGGTAAAGATTCGTCTTTAACGATATTGATAGTTGGCGTGCCACTCGTAATGCGTTTGAAGGTGATTTTTAATCCAAGAGCATTATAACGTTTAATCATTTCGTCAGTTCCTGTAATAAAAATTTGTGGCAAGGTTGTTGCAAGTTTGATTGTGATAACACGAGGTAAGCCTGTAACTAGTTGAGTAGTTCTGTATTGCTCTTCAGAAGGAGCACTTTTGTCGTATAATAACACACCCGCTGCTAAATCTTCCTCTGTTAGAACAATGTCTCCTTCCACTAAATAACCTTCTGCAATAGGTACTGCATTGTTGGCACTGAATCCCAAACTTTCAATTTGAGAAGCAATGCTAGTTGGTACTTTAGCTACAATGGTGTTTGTTTCTTTAGGAGTAATATTGCTTTCTAAGTTAGAGCAAGAAGCTAAAAAAAATAACGAAATCAATGTAAGGAAAATTGAACTAAAGCGAGTTTTCATAAATATTATCGTTTACTACTTAGGATTATTTGAGTTAGGAAATAAATTCACCATTTCTGATGAGTAATTGGCTATTAAGAATTATTTTGGCGGATTGTTTTTTTGTTACTCTTAGATTATGATGTAAAATTAGCTTCATAATGGCTCTCACGGGGATTTTTTCTATAATCAGTCGATTTCTGGCACTTTTTGGTTGAAATCTGCCAGTAAACGAAGATGACCTATCGGAAATTGGCTGAATAAAGGAAGAATATCTTCTGAAACTTGATATTTGATAATAACGAAAATTTGGCTTTTTTTTAGTTTGAGGGTAGTGACTCAGGGGCGATACAAACCTTTTCAATAGTCCTTATTTTATGATTATTTTAGATTTAATATACGATAAAACACCTCGGTACATTGCTATTCTTATGTGTTGGGTGACGCTTGTTTTCCAAGGACAAGCTCAACGCCCAAAGGAGGAAAGTAGCGTTGCAGAATCAGATTTAAGCCTTAATAAAGTCAACCTCGTTCATCGTTATTTTCCTTCCTTAACAGGAGCTGGATACGTGGTGTCAATCAAAGAAAATAAGTTTGATTCTACAGACATTGACTTGTTAAATCGCTCTGTTTTTTCTGCGTACCCTAGCTCTGTGATTGCTGCTCATGCTACCGATATGGCGACAATTATTGGAGGTGCAGGAAATACATCGCCTCTTTTAGTAGGGGTTGCTCCTGCGGTACGTTTTTCTTCTGCTTCTTTTTATAGTCAAGTGCCTGAGCCTGATGCATATTATCGACAACAAGCTATTTTGGTACAAAATCATTCTTTTGGGATTGATCCTTTTCAACGATACACCACTCGGACGATTGCTTATGACGCTGCGGCTAAGCGATTAAATGATGTCTTGTTTGTGTTTTCGGCTGGTAATTCGGGAGAACAAAATTGTCTTGAAGGAAAGTATAAGGGCTTACCTGCTGTGGGTAATTTGACGGGAGATTTTAAAATGGCTAAAAATATTCTGGTAGTGGGTGGATTAGATTCTTTGGGAGTACTCGAAGGGCGTAGTTCTCGAGGGCCTGCTTTCGATGGACGAATCAAGCCTGAGTTGGTTGCTTTTGGACACGATGGGAGTTCGGGAGCGTCCGCCCTTGTATCGGGTATTGCTACCTTACTTCAACAACAATACGCCCTTCAGCGAAATGGTAAAAATCCAAGTTCTGCCTTGGTGAAAGCATTACTATTGAATAGTGCAGACGATGTAGGGGAAGTCGGTATTGATCATCAAAGTGGTTTTGGAAGTGTGAATGCTTATGAAGCGGTGAATACACTCAATTCAGGACGATTTTTTTCGGGAGAAATTACCAATGGAAGTAGCCAAACATTCCGTCTTGCCATTCCTTCTAATGTCAAAAAACTAAAAATTACGCTTTGCTGGAATGACACACCTGCGAAGGAAAATTCTAGCAAAGCATTGGTGAATGATTTGGATATGAGTCTGTTAACACCTGCAAATCAACAAGTGTTACCGTGGGTATTAAGCACGTTCCCGCATGCAGATTCACTGCGTAAATTACCTGTTAGAAAACAAGATCATCTCAATAATATTGAACAGATTACATTGGATTCTCCTGTGGCAGGACAATATGCTGTGATTGTTTCAGGCTATACAGTTACAGATGGGACACAACCTTTTTCGGTTGCTTATCAATGGGAAATTGCAGATGAGTTTCAGTGGGAATATCCTACCAATAAAGATTATTTATTAGTACAAAAAAGTGAATTACTTCGCTGGAAATCAACAAAAGCGGCTGGTCTAGGAGTACTTGAATATAGTCTAGATAAGGGGGCTACTTGGAAAAAGGGGGCTTCGGTCGATTTGACAAAACAGGAAACTCGTTGGTTAGTACCTAATTTAGTGAATACACAGGCACGCTTACGAATGACTATCGACGGTAAAACGTATGTTAGTGATACCTTTTTGCTGGTTAAAAACTTTGAACCAACCTTGAGCTATAATTGTCAAGATTCGTTAATGCTTTCGTGGGATGCCCTTGATAATACTCGAAGTTATCAGGTTTCAGTGTTACAGGGTGAAACCTTTGTTCCTTTGAAGCAAACGCAAGAAACAACGATTGTGATTGATAAGAAAAAAGTATCCTCTTCGTATTTCGCAATTACTCCCATTGCTCCAGATGGAACAAGAGGATTGCGTAGTAAAGCCTATAATTTAACGGGACAAGTAGTCAATTGTTTCTTAAAAGGATTTACTGCCGATGTCATTGATGGACAAGTATTATTGAACCTTTCGTTGTCAGAACTGGCTTTGTTGAAACAAATCTCATTTCAGCGTTTAGAGGGGGAAGAGTTTAGTGATTTGTATTCTTTTATTCCACAGACAGCATTTTTTAACTATTTTTATATAGACCCTGCTCCTAGGCAAGGAGCTAATACCTATCGAGCTAAAGTGATGTTTAATAACAATGCGATAGCTTATACTTCACCAGAACGAGTGTACTTTTTTGGCAATGCTCCTGTTTGGGTATTCCCTAATCCTGTGTCGCCAGAAGATGCTGTTTATATAAAAGCTCAAAATCCGACGGATTGTGTCTGGAAACTATATGATGCTTCTGGACGTTTAGTCGTTGAATTGCCTTTAGTAACTGGCGATGAGTTTATCCCTGCTCCTTTAACGAGAGGTACTTATATCTATCGATTATTTAAAAATGGTCAAGCTCTTGGGGCAGGAAAACTACTGGTACGATAATCAACCAACTAGCTATTTATGCAGTATTTTTTGATATTTCTAGCCTTCCTTTGTGGGGCTGTATTTCCGACGCAAGCAGCCTTAAATTCACAAATGACGAAGTTTGTGGGGCATCCTGTCTTAGCCGCATTACTCTCTTTTTTGACGGGATTAATAGGGCTATTTCTTTACGCTGTCATTGCCAAATTGCCCTTGTCATCGTTGGCACAAGCCAAAAATGCTCCTTGGTACATTTGGTTGGCAGGGCTTTTGGGGGCGTTCTATATTTCTACGGTTATTGTACTGATTCCACGGCTGGGATTTGCCCTTACTTTTGGATTAATTGTAGCGGGACAAATGGCTATTTCTCTATTATTTGACCATTACGGAATCTTGCATACGCCTATTCGAGAGATTTCAATAGGTCGTATTATTGGAGCATTATTACTAGTTGCAGGAGTGATTTTGATTCGGAAGTTTTAACCCGTTTAAAATTAATTTATAACTTACCATTTAAACATTTTTGTATGAAAACAGTAAAGATTACGCAGATGAATGGCGAACTCATTCATGAACACAGCAGTGAAGCCGCAACGATGAAAACAGCCGTTGTTGAAGCCTACAGTTTAGGAAAGTCTTTCACTAAGGCTAATTTGGCAGGTCATAACCTGAGTGGTATCAATTTAAGTGGAGCTAATTTGAGTGGTGCTTATTTATCTAAAACGCAATTGGTAGGAACTAATTTGAGTGGAGCAAACCTGAGTAATGCCGTCTTGATTCAGGCAAATTTACGAGAAGCTAACCTTGAAAATGCCAATACGAGCAATGCGAATATGTTGGGCGTTAATAGGTCATAGGACAATACAAAAATCCCGTAAGCCTTCTTGAAAGAGAACTTACGGGATTTTTATATCAATGCTTTTCCTCGCAATGATTAATCATTTCTACGATTCAATAAATTTACGTAGTAAAGCAATTGTGCTAACATGCCCAAAGCCGCCACCACATAGGTTGATGCCGCCCATTTCAAGGCATCTTTTGCCATGTCATGTTCTCTAGGAGTCGTAATGTTGCGTTCTTCCATCCATTTTAAGGCCCTACTACTTGCATCGAACTCTACAGGCAATGTCACAAAGCTGAATAGCGTTGCCAAAGCAAAAAGAGCCACACCAATCATCAATAATAACTTACTTCCTGTTGAATATAAGACCATTACGCCAATCATTAATAGCATGGGCGTAAAGTTATTCGCAATATTCAAGGCAGGAACTAACGTGCTTCGTAATTGAAGAAATGAATATGCTTTTGCGTGTTGTACTGCATGTCCACATTCATGAGCCGCTACAGCAGCAGCGGCAGCACTACGTCCATAATAGACATCTGCACTTAGGTTGACCGTTTTGTCCGAAGGATTATAATGGTCACTTAATTGCCCATCGACCGATAGAATACGGACATCGTAAATACCATTATCGTGCAACATTCTTTCCGCAATTTCTTGTCCTGAAAGTCCGTTTGCAAGTCCAATTTCTGAATATTCTTTAAACTTACTTTTCAAACGCCAACTGACAAACATGCCTATTGCCCCGAAAAGCATCGAAATCAAATATACTCCTGTCATTGTTATAATTGTTTAATTTTTTCAATCAATTTGGTTGTAGAATAACCTTCTACTAAAGAAATCGTCTTGACTTCTCCACCATTACCGATTACAAAATCTGAGCCAACGATTGTTTCGACCGTGTAATCATCTCCTTTGACCAAAATGTCAGGTTTTATCGCCTCAATTAACTGCAAAGGTGTCGGTTCATCGAACAAAATGACAGCATCTACAAATTCAAAGGCCGCCATCATTCGAGCACGAGCGTATTCATTTACGACAGGACGAGTAGGGCCTTTTAGGCGATTTACCGAAGCATCGGTATTTAAACCGAGTACCAACTTGGTGCCTAAGTTGCGAGCCTTTTCTAAATAATCAATGTGTCCTAAGTGAACAATGTCAAAACATCCATTCGTAAATACCACCTTGTTATCAGCAGATTTCCAGTTCTTTACGAGTTCAATAGCATCGTTTAGCGAGTTGATTTTATTACTTGTCATGAGGTTTCGTGATAAAAATTGAGATTAAAAAAACAATAGCACCAATCACTAAGGTCGCCAACATTTGAGAGCTCTGTACAAAGGTAGAAAGCGTTCCAGCATCGTCCTTAGAAAGCCCATACATGGTTACAAAAATCGGCGATACAATAGCTGTAATAGTACCAGCTCCTCCTGGAGAGGGTAAAATCATAGCCAAGGCACCCGCTACTAAAAAGGTTAAGCCTGCAATAGGAGGGAGTCCTGCAAATTTAGGAATGGCATAAAATAAGACATAGCCCATTAACCAATACATAGCCCAAATCAAGACGCTCCAGAAGATAAAAAGGCCAGGGTTTTTAAGATGGCGAATACTGAGTAAACCATCCAATAAGCCTTTTACTTTTTCTAAGATAGTCTGAACAATGCCAATCGCTAGTATTTTTTTACGGAAAATGGCAAAAATAATTCCTCCTAACAAGACTGCTCCTAAAAGTAGGTAAATCAAGGTTGATTTATGCCCGCCATTGCCTGCATTTTGAGCCATTTGTTGTTCGATAAATGCCCAAAGTTTGTCAAAATCAAGCACAAAATGTAATAGTAATAGTAAGAAGAGCGTCACCACATCAAAAATACGATCGGTGACAACCGTTCCCAATGATTTATCAATCGGGATACCATCACTTTTATATAATTGACTACATCGAGTAACTTCACCCAAGCGAGGCACTAAGTTATTGGCGAAATAACCCAACCAAACCGCATTGTTTACATTCATAAACGAAGGATTGTAACCAAGAGGTTCGAGGAGCATTTTCCAACGAGCTGCTCTACTACCATGAGCAATAATCATAAAGACAATCATAGCGGCTACCCACCAGAGGTTAGCATGCGAGACATCGTCCCATAATTTAGTAGGGTTGATAATTCCAGAAGCGATTGAGTACCAAATTAGACCCGCTCCAAGGACGAAAAATAGGAGGTATTGCAGTGTTTTTTTCATAGAATTCATAAAAAAAGCGATTCCTGAAAATCGCTTTTTGTTTACCTTTTCGTGTTACGTAAATACGAGATAGTTATTTAACTAATTTGTTGTTTTGGTCTGGAAAAACAAGAGCAGGTTTATGTGTCTTTGCTTCTTCCGTAGTCATTAGACCGTAAGCAATAATAATGACAATATCGCCTACTTGTGCCTTGCGAGCGGCAGCTCCATTCAGACAAATTGTTCCAGAGCCTCGTTCTCCTTTAATGACATAGGTTTCGATACGTTCTCCATTATTATTGTTAACTATCTGTACCTTTTCGTTTTCAATTAGATTCGCAGCATCCATCAAATCTTCGTCGATGGTAATACTTCCTACATAATGCAACTCCGCTTGTGTGACACGTACACGGTGGAGTTTAGATTTCATGACATGAATAAACATGACTTCGTGATTAAATTGTTATAGTGGCTCGTTGCCGTATTTCGTTTTCATTGGAGACGGAACGGAGCTACTTAAAAATAGTGATTTGTCGTTTAGAACGAAAAATTTATGCAAAGATACTTGAATTATCACTACTAAAACAATCAAAGCAAATGAGAAGTTTCACGGAGTTTTTTACTTTTTAGCCAAACAATGATGACATAGCACGTATATTAAATCCAAAATTTTGCATCACTACTTTAGATAAGAATATTATCGATTAATCGGGTTTTTCCCAAATAAGCGGCAATACACAAGGCTGTTTGGTTGGGGATGAATTGCTCAATAGGGCTCAAGCTGTCTTTATCGGCGATTTCAAAATATTCGAGTTCAATTCCTTGAATATTACTAATACTTTCTTCTATCGTATGTTTTACCTGTATGGGAGATTGCCCATTGCTCAACAAGTCTTTTCCTTTTTGCAAAGCTTTATACAAAACAGGAGCTAAGCTTCGTTGTTCAGGTGATAAGTTTCTGTTGCGAGAAGACATGGCTAGTCCGTCCGACTCACGTTGGGTAGGGCATACGACGAATTCTAAATCAAAGCTTAAATCCTTCACCAGTCGATTAACGATGGCACATTGTTGCAGGTCTTTTTGTCCGAAAAATGCTTTGTCAGGTTGAACAAGGTGGAATAGTTTAGAAACGACAATGCCCACGCCATTGAAATGCCCTGGGCGGAAAGCACCTTCCATTACTCGTTCCAAATCACCAAAGTCAAATGTCATATTCGGAAGCTGTGGGTACATCTCTTCGGCATTAGGAGCAAAAACCACATCACAGTGTTCTCGTTCTAGCAAGGCACAGTCAGCTTCCAAAGTACGGGGATATACTGCTAAATCATGTGGATTATTAAACTGAGTGGGGTTGACAAAAATGCTACATACGGCGATATCAGTAGCTGTTTTTGCGGTACGAATCAGCGAAAGATGACCTTCATGCAAGGCTCCCATAGTAGGAACAAAGCCGATGGATTTACCCAATTGACGTTGTGAAGATAGATATACTTTTAAAGACGAAATGGTATGGAATACTTGCATTGGTATGAATATGAATCTGTGTGGGAAAACAAAAATAGTAAATTTTAAGTCATCACTTAACGTTCAAAGCTAGTGTTAAGATTTCAAACTTCGTAAAAAGATGGTGTATTTTCGGTATTTTTTTTGTAATTTTGCATTATTTTTTAAGAATTCCTGCTTGTTTTGGATTTGAGTTAATCAGAAAATAGCGAAGGTTAAATTTAATTTTAGCCTAGAGTAATTAGGGATGAATTATTTGGTAAATGAGATGTACCCTTGGATTAAGGTACATTGTGATGGCTAAAGGAGGAAAATAATTTTCTTTTGATGCCAGATGCTGACTATTTCGAGTTTACCGTATTTCCCTATTTTAGCGTTAATAACTTTGATTAACACTTTTTAACAACTACAAAGCTCCTAACTACGACAACAATGTCTAAATTGCGTATCCTTTACGTTGCCAGCGAAGTTGACCCTTTCCTTTCTACGACCCAAGTTGCTGATTTTGTCAGAAACCTCCCAGCAGCAATGCAGGAGAAAGGTATGGAAATCAGAATTTTAGTTCCAAGATTTGGGTTGATAAACGAAAGAAAGAACCGTCTTCATGAAGTAGTTCGTTTGTCTGGTTTTACTGTACCTGTGGGTGATGATGATAAACCTGTTACCATTAAAGTAGCAAGTTTGCCGTCGGCTAAGTTACAGGTGTATTTTATTGATAACGAAGACTATTTTCAGCGGAAAACCGTTTTCACTGACAAAGAAGAAAATTTTTACCCCGATAACGACGAAAGAGCAATTTTCTTTTGCAAAGGTGCTTTAGAAACAGTTAAGAAATTGGGATGGTCACCAGACATTGTTCATTGTAACGATTGGATGACTGCTCTTGTGCCGTTGTATCTAAAGACTACCTACAAAAACGACCCGATGTTTAAAGATGCAAAGGTGGTGTTTTCGGTTTTTGATAGTGCATTTACTCATCAATTTGAATTTGAAGGATTGTATGAGAAAGTAAAACTACTGGACATCGAAGACGATATGTTGGGCAGTTTATCAACGGCTGATTATGCTGGTTTTATTAAAATTGGAGCAGAATACTCAGACGCCGTTATTACCTCAAAAGAAGAAGTTACGGAGAAATTTAACGCTATTTTTAATGAATTACCCGACAAAAAAATCTCATTTGTTGCCGAAAGTGACATCGACAGTCACTACGACCTTTACATCAATTTGGCAAACGCTTAGTTGTGTTTTTGCCATCCTATTGATGACTACACTTTCTTCATGTGAAGATCCAAAAGATATTGGCACCGAGATTTTTTCTCAAGATGTAGGAGTACTTTACACGGATACGCTTACGGTAGATGCTTCAACGCTCTTCCTGGACTCGGTGTCCTTATCTGCTAGAGCAAACCTTTTCGTGGGAAGTTTTACAGACCCTGAGCTTGGAAGAGTGGATGCAAAGTGCTTTTTTCAAGTAAGTAATAGCGATACATTATCTAAACTAGATACAACAGGATACAATATCTATAAGTCGTCGTTCTCTATGGCAATGGATTCGTTGGTGCTGATGTTACCAATCTCTTTTGTGGCTGGAGATACGAATCAGGCTCATACTTTTAAAGTCTACCGAGTGAAAAATTCGGTTACAGGTATTAGTGTAAGTAATACATACTTGAATGATGCAGCTTTACCTGAATATGAAAGTACGCCCATTGGAACACTTACGTTGAAAAACTTACGCCCAGTCAAGTACCAATATGGTAGTTATGCTGTTGGGAGTAATACTAAATTCGATACCTTACGGATACCTTTGAGTAAAGAGTTAGCTGCTGAAATTTATGCACTACGCTTAAATACGAATAAGAGTACAACCGTTGTTTATGATAAGTTTAAGGATATTCTAAAGGGGTTGGTATTAGTTTCTGAAAGTGGTGGTAAAGGGGCTGTGTTAGGCTTCTCTGGCTACTATTCAGTAATGCGTTTGTATTATCACTCATCATACAGATATCCGCTTAGCACGACTCGTGATACTACGGTAACGAATAAAGTATCATCGTTTCCCTTTTATGTATCTAACGGAACAAGTTCTTCTGGAGAACAAAACGTTCGATACAGTAACGTGACAACAACACGTTCTGAAGCATTAGCTACTTTATCGAAAACGACGAAAAAGGTTAGCTCAAGTAAAACAAACGGAGTTGTTTATTTACAACAAGGAACAGGACTTGGAATTAAGTTGGATTTCCCGACTTTGTCCAAATTGAAAGAAAAAAACAATGTAGCCTTTAACAAAGCTGAATTAGTCTTTCAACCCAATGCCTTACCAGTAGGACAGACCTTGGTGAATCCATTAGGTCTTTTTGAATCAACACCTCAGAACACGTTATTAAGAACTACTAGTACTGGAATTGTACAACCGATAGGAGAGAGTTCGTATGCTGCCTATTCTAAGTTATCAAACGAATATGTATTTAATGTAACAAGTTCTTTACAGAACTTATTATCGGGTAGGAGACCAAACAATGGCTGGATTATTGCTGCTTCTGCTACCTCAACATCAAGCACTACAGGAGCAACAGGTTTAGCTTCATCGACATATTTACTCGCAAATGAAATCAGTCGAGCGTCATTTAATGCAAAAAATATCAAGCTCAGAGTATATTATACGTATGTGGCTAAATAGCGAAAGTGTAGAATTATAAAAGTAAAAATGGAGAATCTCTTAGCAGGTTCTCCATTTTTATTTTTTAAGGAGTTTGGTGTTTAACTTAAAAAAGTCCTAAATTCATATTAACTTTGAAAAGCAGTAAAATATTTCGTATTCGCTGCCTATATTGCTTAATAAAATAATCTTTAATCAGAAAATTATGTGTGGAATTGTCGCATACGTTGGGCATCGTGAAGCTTTCCCTTTAATCATTAAAGGGTTGAAACGCTTAGAATATCGTGGTTATGATAGTGCAGGTATTGCATTGTTAAACGACGAAAAATTAAGCGTTTATAAAAAGAAAGGGAAAGTAAAAGACTTAGAAGAAAGTCTAACAACTGAAAATCTACATAGTCATATCGGGATTGGACATACTCGTTGGGCTACACACGGAGAACCCAATGACCGTAACGCTCACCCACATTACTCTGCGAGTGAAAAACTTGCTTTGATTCACAACGGAATCATTGAAAATTATAGTTCTATCAAAACTAATTTAGAGAAAAAAGGACACGTATTTAAGTCGGATACTGATTCAGAAGTGTTTATTCACTTTATTGAAGATATTCAACAAAATACAGGTTGCTTGTTGGAAGAGGCTGTACGTTTGGCAATGAAAGAAGTGGTGGGTGCGTATGCTATTGTAGTGATGGACGTAGCTAAACCAACGCAGTTGATTGCTGCAAGAAAAGGGTCTCCGTTAGTGATTGGGGTAGGAGAGCAAGAGTTTTTCTTTGCTTCTGATGCTACGCCAATTATTGAATATACCAACGAAATGATCTATTTGAATGATTTCGAAATTGCAGTAGTAAATGAAGGAGAATTAACAGTTAAGAATATTGACAATATTCTTCAATCTCCTTACTTGCAAACGGTAGAAATGGAATTAGAAGCGATTGAAAAAGGTGGTTATGAGCATTTCATGTTAAAGGAAATCTTTGAACAGCCTCGTTCAGTAGCCGATTGTTTACGTGGCCGTGTTAATGCAGATAATGGGCATTTAATGCTTGGAGGCTTACGTGATTATATGGATAAACTAGCAAAAACGAAACGTATCGTGATTGTTGCTTGTGGAACATCATGGCATGCTGGTTTGGTTGCTGAGTATATTTTTGAAGAATTAGCTCGTATTAACGTGGAAGTTGAGTATGCTTCTGAATTCCGTTATAGAAACCCAATTATCAAAGA